>Ga0181520_10001450_pt1 | contig 48188 bp, 42 predicted proteins | sample PEATcosm2014_Bin_29_FD_132451 | JGI IMG/M metagenome (GOLD analysis project Ga0181520, IMG submission 132451) | Peatland microbial communities from MTU Mesocosm Facility, Houghton, MI, USA - PEATcosm2014_Bin02_30_metaG | ecosystem: Environmental > Terrestrial > Soil > Wetlands > Peat | place... | reverse complement strand
GCGCTCAACGCGGCGGTCGAGGCGGCGCGCGCCGGCGAGCACGGCCGCGGCTTCGCGGTCGTCGCCTCCGAGGTCCGCAAGCTCGCCGAGCGCAGCCAGGCGGCGGCGCAGGAGATCGGCACGTTGTCGGTCGAGACGGTGAAATCGGCGCAAGAAGCCGGTAATATGTTGACCCGCCTGGTGCCCGACATCAAGCGCACGGCGGAGCTGGTCGAGGAGATCACCGCCGCCTGCCGCGAGCAGGACGTCGGTTCGTCGCAGATCAATCAGGCGATCCAGCAGCTCGACCAGGTGACGCAACAGAACGCCGCCGCCTCGGAGCAGGTGTCAGCGACCTCGGAGGAACTGACCTCCCAGGCCGAGCAATTGCAGGCGACGATCGCCTATTTCAAGATCGACGAAGCCGGCGCGACCGCGCCGGCGATCGACGGCGCGGTCTCCAAGCTCAAGGCCAAGGTCGCGACGATGAAGGCCGCCGTCGCGCATCCGGCGGCGAAGACGGCGGCGCACAAAGCGAAGGCGACCGCCGACGGCAAGGGCTTTGCGCTCGAGCTGCATGCGGGCGAGGACGAGACGGACGCGCATTTCAAGCGCGCCTGACGAAGACGTGTCGCAAGGGTTCCCGACGACGCCGGAATAGGAATGAAACATGGCGCAAGCGATCCAATATCTCACCTTCGGGGTCGACAAGGAGCGCTTCGCCCTGCCGGTCGAGCAAGTGCAGGAAATCCTCGATCTGCGGGCGGTTTCACGCATACCTCATGCGCCCGACTACGTCGTCGGGCTCATGGACGTGCGCGGGGTCGGCATGCTGCTCATCGATCTGCGCGCCAAGTTCGGTCTGCCGCGGGTCGACGCGACCAACCGAACGCGCGTCATCGTCGCCGACACGTTGATTGAAGGAACAAAATCGCGGGTCGGCCTGGTCGCCGATTGCGTGTTCGAAGTGACCGATCTCGGCGGCGGCGCGTTCGAGCCGCCGCCGGCGATCGGCAGTCGCTGGCGGGCGGACTACATCGTCGGCGTCGGCCGCCAAAACTCGGCCTTCGTCATCGTCCTCGACCTTGAAAGGCTGCTGGGAAGCGACGCGCCGCTGATCGCGTCGGCGGCGTAGAACGCGTCGGCCGCGTCGGCCGCGCGACTGTCAGTGTTGTGTTATCGTAGCGTAAAGGGTTGCGTGCCGCCATGACTGATCAGCTTCAGGAAAGGCATTTCGTTAAGCTTTCGCGGCTCGTCGAGGAGCACTCCGGCATCCGGCTGCCGCCCGGCAAGCGGACGATGGTCGAAGGACGCTTGCGCAAGCGGATACGGGCCCTCGGCCTCACGAGAGTCGAAGATTACGGCTGCGCGATCTTCGAAGGCGGCAAATTGAACGACGAGTTCAGCCATCTGATCGATTGCGTGACGACCAACAAGACGGATTTCTTTCGCGAACCGGACCATTTCGACTTCTTGCGGGAAAGGGCCCTGCCGTTGCTGGCGAGCCTGCGGAACGGCGCCCATTCGCCGTATAAGTTCTGGAGCGCCGCGGCGTCGATCGGCGCCGAGGCCTACACGATCGCCATGGTCGTCGGCGAAGCGCTCGGCCTCGAAGGCCATCGCTTTTCTGTGCTAGGCACCGACATCAGCACCGAGGTCATCGCTCAGGCGCAGCGCGCCGTCTATCCCGCGGCGATGGTCGATCCCGTGCCGGCGCGGCTGCGTGAACGCTATTTGATGCGCGCGATCGACGCGGAACGCCAAGAGGTGCGGATCGTCCCGGAATTGCGGCGCATGGTCCGCTTTCACTGTCTCAATCTCATGGACCCGACCTATCGAGTCGACCGCGATTTCGACGTAATCTTCTGTCGCAATATCCTCATCTACTTCGCCAAGGCGACTCAGGACGCCGTGCTCAAGCGCCTTTGCAATCACCTGCGCAAAGGCGGTTTTCTGATCCTTGGACATTCGGAATCACTTGCCGGCGCAGAACTGAGCGCGATGCGGCAGATGGCGCCGACCATCTTTCGTCGCGCGGCCTGAGAGGGCAACATGAAGGACTCCAACAAGAAGATCCGCGTCCTGGTCGTCGACGACTCGGCTTCGGTGCGCCAGACGCTGTGTTCGATCATCGACGCCGCTCCGGACATGGAGGTCATGGCGACCGCGGGCGATCCGTTCATCGCCGCGCAACGCATCCACGAGGAGGTTCCCGACGTCATCGTCCTCGACGTCGAGATGCCGCGCATGGACGGCGTCACCTTCCTGCGCAAGATCATGGCCCAGCGCCCCATTCCGGCGGTCTTGTGTTCGACGCTGCTCGAAACCGGCTCGGAAACGCTGCTCGAGGCGCTCGACGCCGGCGCCGTGGACGTCATCCTCAAGCCGCGGGTCGACACCAAGCAGTTCCTCAACGAATCGCAGGTGCGCATCTGGGACTCCATTCGCGCGGCCGCGAAGGTGACGTTCAGGGGCTCTCGTGTGGCGACGCCGCATACGGTTCAGAAGAAGCTGACCGCCGACGTCATCATGCCGCCGCCGGCGCCGATGCGCGCGATGACGCGGACGACCGATCAGGTCGTCTGCATCGGCGCGTCGACGGGCGGCACCGAGTCGCTGCGCGTCGTGTTGACGGCGCTTGCGCCCAACAGTCCCGGGATCGTCATCGTTCAGCACATGCCCGAGCGCTTCACCGCCGCCTTCGCCCAACGACTGAACGGGCTCTGCCAGGTCGACGTGAAGGAGGCGGAGGACGGCGATCAGGTGATCGCCGGCCGCGTTCTCATCGCTCCAGGCAATCGGCACATGCTGCTGCAGCGCAGCGGCGCGCGCTACCATGTGGCGATCAAGGACGGTCCGCTGGTTTCGCGCCACCGACCGTCGGTCGACGTCCTGTTTCGTTCGGCGGCGCAATACGCGGGGGCGAACGCGCTCGGCGTCATCATGACCGGCATGGGCGACGACGGCGCGCGGGGACTTCTCGAAATGAAGAAGGCGGGGGCGGCGACCCTGGCGCAGAACGAGGAGACGTGCGTCGTCTTCGGCATGCCGAAAGAAGCGATTGCTTTGGGCGCCGCGGATAGGATCGTGCCGCTGTCGGCGATCCCGGCCGAGATTCGGCAGTTGCGGGTCGGAGCCTGAGCGTGGTTGAGCCGATGGAGACGGTCATCGCGACAGAGCGAGGGGCGCCGGCGGCCGCGGTTTTGCGGCAAACCGCCGAAGCCGTCAGTCGGACGTTCGCGCCCTGCGAACGAAGCTGCCTGGATGTCGGAGCGCGGCTCGGCGACGCCATTCCGGTGCTGAGCGATTTGTCGGGGCTGTTTCAGGAATTGTCGCAATCGCTCGAAGGCGAACAGCTGCGCGCCGCCGGCTCCGATCTGCAGACCGTGTCCGATCAGATCGAAGCGACCGCCAAGGACCTGTCTGGGGAAAGCCAGGCGCTGGCGGACCTCGTCGCGTTGAATCAGGCGATCGCCGAACGCATCGCCAATCTGTCGGAGAGCGGGCGAACGATCTCCATGCTCGTGTTCAACGTCAAGATCGAGGCGGCGTCGCTGAGCGGCCTGGGCGAGGACATGCGAGGCTTCGTCGAAGGGCTGCATCAGCTTGCCGAGCGCGCGCAGCAGGCGCTCAACCAGTACCGCCTTACCCACGGCAAGCTCTATGATCTGCTGCACGTCTCCAGTGAGGCGCAGAAGCGCTTTCAGGAGAGCCATCAGACGCGCCTGTTGTCGATCGCCGGCGAGATCGCCGCCAGCGTCGCGGCGGTCGGGGAGCGGCGGCGGGAAACCGCCGAAGCCTTGTCGGAAATCGGCTCGCGATCGCAGCGCGTCGGCGCTCAAATCGGTCAATGTGTGGTGGCGCTGCAGGTCGGCGACAGCACGTGTCAGCGGATCGAACACGTACGCCGGGCCCTGCATCTGGCTGCGCAAGGACTGGAGTGCGAAGCGGCGGACGACGCCTGGGCCGCGTTCGGCGCGGACCTCGACCGCGAAACGCGCAACGCGGCGGTCGCCGGGATATGCCGCCTGCAATCGCGCCAACTTGGCGCGGCGCTCGACGACTTCGCCGACGAGATGGACACGATCGCGGGGGCGCTGCAAGGGCTGCTGGCCGACTCCGACGAGCTCGCGACGCGCGACCGCACTTTGTTCGGGTCGGGCGGCGAAGGCGGGGATTCCTTTCTCGAGACGCTCGAACACAGGCTGGAGTCGGCGCGCGCCATCATGCGGGAATGTCGCCAGGCGCGCGCCGTGGTCGATGGCGCCGCTGCGACCGTCAGCGCGACTATGGCGGATCTCGACCAGCGCACCGCGAACCTGTCCGAAATCATCATCGACGTGACTATGATCGGCACGAACGCGTTGCTGAAATCGAGCCGTCTCGGCGATCGCGGAAAGGGCCTGAGCGTCATCGCGCAGGAACTGCGCAGCTATGCGGCGAAGATCGTCGAAGGCGTCGAAGAACTGCCGGCGGCGTTGCGCGAAGTCGCCGCGTTCGTCGAGCGGTTCGCCGAACGCGGCAGGGTGCGCGGCGCGGATCACCTGAGCGCTCTCGACGAGCGCATGCTCAGCGCGATCGAGCCGTTCAAGGCGAACGGAAGAGCCATGACCGAAGCGTTGACGCGGCTCGAGCGGGAGACGGCCACGGTCGGGGCCTTGCTGGGCGACGCCGCCAGTCGTCTCGCCGCCGATCGCGGCAACATCGGAACGTCGTTGCGGAACGCGATCGCCGAGATCGATTCGTTGGCGGCCGGAATCGGCGACGGCGATGAACGGCCGGCCGGCTACGACGATATACTCGACGGGTTGCTGCGCAGCGTCTACACGATGGCGAGCGAGCGCCAAATCCACGAAGCGTTTCTCGGCGAAACGGAGTCCGCGACGACGCGCCAAGACGTCGGCGCAGCGCGGCGCCCATATGCGGGCGACGAGCCGATCGCCGCCGTGGCCTAGACCTGACTTTCCTCGAGCGGTCGGCGCGCCGCCGAAGCGCCAAGCGTCTCGATCGGCGGTTCGGGGCGCCGGCGGTCGGTCATCCACAACGTCAGAACGTCTTCAGCGAGCAGGGCGTAGTCCGTCGCCGCGCGCGAGTGCGGGCGATAGAGCCGCACCGGCTTTCTCGAACCGAAGGCTTCGGCGAGCGAGATGTCGGTCCGGATGCCGCGCAGGATGCGCTTGGGGCCGAATTCCTTCAGCAGCTTCGCCAGCACAATGCGCTGCAAATTCGTGCGAACGTCGATCTGAACCGGAACGATCGCCAAGTCGGTGAACCGCCGATTCACCATCGACGCGACTTTGAACAGGACGTTGGAGAAGCGGACGATGCCGTCATAGGCGAGATAATGCAGCTGGGTCGGAATCAGCACGTATTGCGCCGCCGTCAACGCAGCCACCGTGGTGACGTCGATCGATGGCGACGTATCGATGACGATCGCGTCGTAGCGATCCTCGAACGCCGCGAGCCCTCTCGCCAGGCTGAGCGGATCGTTGACGGCGCCGTGCACGTCGAATTCGTGTTCGGCGGGCAGGACGTCGACGTTGGTCACGCAGCTCTTCTTCACCGCTGACGTCAGATCGACGCGGCGATCGCCGAAGATCTGGTGCACAGTCGCGTCCGAGCGTGAAGGGACGACATCCAGACCCAACCCGGCGTGGCCCTGGGGATCGAGATCGACGACCAGGACGCGGCGCCCTCGACTGGCCAACTCGGACGCCAGATTGACGGTGGTCGTCGTCTTGCCGACGCCGCCCTTGCGGTTTGCGACGGCGATGATCTGAGCAGTCATTTTGCGGCGATCGCGGTTGGAGACGTGGCGGGACGATCAGGCGGGGGAGGCTCGCGCCGGCTAGTTTTCATGCGCATCGCCGCCCGCAGTGAAATGAGGCGCCGGCTCAGCCGGTTCGGCGGCGGCGTCGACCCGATCCATCTCTGCATAGCTCGAGAGGAACGCGTCAAGGCACGTCGGATCGAAATGGCTGCCGCGTTCGGCTTCGAGAATCGCCAGGGCGCTGGCGACCGTGAGCGCCTTCTTGTACGGCCGCTCGGTCGTCAGGGCGTCGAAGACGTCGGCGATCGCGACAATGCGCGCGGCGAGCGGAATGGCCTCCTCCGAAAGGCCCCTCGGATATCCCTTGCCGTCCCATCGCTCGTGGTGGCCCCCGGCGATCTGCGCCGCCAGTTTGATCAGATCCGACGCGCTGCCGCGAAGGATTCGCTCCCCGATCTCGGCGTGGGTCTCGACGATCGCCCGTTCGTCGTCGTCGAGACGCCCGGGCTTCAACAGGATCCCGTCGGGGATCGCCACCTTGCCGATGTCGTGAAGCGGCGAAGCGAGGTAGATGCTTTCACATTCTTGCCGCGAAAGCCCCAGGCGCTCGGCGATCATGCGGCTGAATTTCGCCACCCGGAGCGTGTGGTCGTTGGTGTCGTTGTCGCGGTATTCGAGCGCCTTCGACAGGCGGAACACCATCTCCTCCTCCCGCGCGAGGAGGGCTTGCGTCGCTTTCTCGATCTCACGGGCCTGTTCCGCCACGTGGTCGTCGAGTTTGCGCAGCGCGTCGGAGAGTTTGATCAGGTTCCGCAGCCTGACTTTGAGCTCCACCGGGCTCTGAGACTTGCTCAGGAAGTCTGTGGCGCCCGCTTCGAGCGCCGCGAGCCGGACCGCGTCGTCTGTCGTCGCCGTCAGCATGACCATGGGGATTTGACCATGGCCCTTTGTCGCCCGCATCCTGCGGATGAAGGTGATGCCGTCGCATTTCGGCATGATGTGATCGACAATCGCCATGTCAAATCTGTGCTTAAGAGCCGCGTCGAGGGCCGCCTCCGGGTCAAGAAACGCCATGGCGCGCACGTCCGGATCCCGTTCGGTCAGCTGCTGCAGATGCAGCAGGCTGCTTCGACTGTCGTCAACAATCATAGCGAGCACGAGAGAGCGCCCCTTCCGCAACGTCCCATTCGGCCGCGCAAAACTCTCCAGCGTCCCGACCGGAACCGCGGCCAACGCTGGACTTCACGAAACGCGTCGAATACGCACTGACGGAATCACACTCACATCGAATCCATAGTGGAAATAAGGCCAAGATGAAAGGACAGACTGTGAATCTCTGCGGTATTGAGAACTTTGCTTGACGTCCCCGACGCGAATTCAACAGCAAACCACTATCCGTTGCGACTCGCTGGCGGGCATTGACGAATCGCCCCGCCGGGCTGACGGCGAAGCCAAGCTTCCGCAAAATGTGCGCCACGTCGAGTTCGAATTGTCCTCGGCGTGGTTGGCCGCCGCGGTCCGCGTAAGCCCATCTCTTTTGCAGCATCTGTCCGCTGGCCGACAGCCTCAGTGGGACGAAGGCGCCAGTCTGGGCCGGTCGCGCGACGCGCTTATGGGTCGCTCGACGCAACCGAAGGGATTGACGCTCATGAAGATCTCAGCCCGCAACGTCCTGTCCGGGAAGGTGATCGCTCTCACCAAAGGCGCGACCACCGCACATGTGAAGATCGAAATCGCGGCGGGCGCCGTCGTCACCGCTTCGATCACAAACGAGGCGGTCGATGCGCTCGGGCTCGCGGTCGGCAAAAAGGCAAGCGCCGTCATCAAGGCGTCGGACGTGATGGTGGCCATCGACTGACGAAGGTTGGGTCGATCGGCGAGCCCGCCTCTATGACGCGGTAAAACTCCAACCGGGGCGAAGCGCTCGACGTCGCGCCCTGCGATCGCGACGGTTGCGCGTTCGATCGTCAGCGCAACGGGTTGCAACAGGCGAGTTGTCGAGCGCGGCGCTTGCGCTTCACTCGAGGCCGTAGCCGTATTTCTCGATGATCGCGCGCGCCTCCGGGCCCTTGAGGAAGGCGAGAAACGCCTTGGAGGTTTCGTCGTCGGCGCCCGTTTTGAGCAGCACGGCGTCCTGGCGGATCGGCGCGTAGAGCGTCTCCGGCACGAGCCAGCGCCATCCCGCCGTGACATTCGCCAATTGCGACAGAGCGACGAAGCCGAGCTCGGCGTTGCCGGTGTCGACGAATTCGAACGCCTGGGCGATGCTGTTGCCCTGAACGATCTTCGGCTGGACCGCGTCGTAGACGCCGAGCTTGGTCATCGCTTCGACCGCCGCCGCGCCGTAAGGAGCGGACTTCGGATTGGCGATCGACAGCTTGGCGAAGGCGTTGGCCTTCAGCGCCTCGTCGCCCTTGGTCACGTCGAGGCTCTTGCTCCATAGGACGAGCTTGCCGATCGCATAAGTGAAACGGCTGTCCGCGACCGCGAGGCCCGCGTCGACTGCAGCCTTCGGCCGATCGGCGTCGGCCGACAGGAACACCTGGAACGGCGCGCCCTGCTGGATCTGGGCGTAGAACTGGCCCGAAGCGCCGAAGCTCAGCGCCGCCTCATTGCCGGTCTTGTCCTTGAAAGCGGCGGCGATGTCTTTGGCCGGCGCAGTGAAATTGGCGGCGACCGCGACCTGGGTCTGACCGGCCAGCGCCTGGGGCGCCGCGGAAAGAATGAATGCGCCCGCCGCGGCCAGAATAACGCGCAACCACATGATCGCCTCCTCGGATTATTACGGCGGGTCTGGCGCTCCAACAACTTTCTAGTAGTTGTAGAGAGGCCATATATCAAAGTTACACATTGTCGCAACGCGCGCCGCGGCGGCCGCGCCTCCGAGCCCGCGCCGACGCTCTGAATCAGGCGCAGCGAGAACGAGTCCGCTCTGGCGCCCGGCGCCGTCGCGCCGCCGGCGACGCGCTGTCGGCGGCTCTGGCCAACGCTGGTTTGGGACACGCGTTGGCGACGCGACTCCGCGAAACCTGGGCTGACGACCACGCCATTGCGGGCGCGCTCGATCAGGAATCGCTCGGCATGGCGCGGCGCCATTGCGGAAGCGTTTTGCCGCCCGAACGCGTAATCCGTGCTCGCCGCACGCGATCCGACGTAATCCGGCGCGTGGTTTGAACGCCGATCGGCGCGCCAGCGCTCTGACGATGCTGGGTTGAGTAGGGTCATCACGTGGCGCCGTTTCACCACTCCCGAAGTTCGAACGCCTTACGCTCGTTGCCGGCTATTCCGCCGCGCCGCGCCGTCGCATCGCCGGCCGCTCGCCAGGGCGAATTGCAGCCGGCGAGACGCCCACGTTGACTGCCGGCTTGCCAGTTGGCGGCTTGGACGCCGAGCGGCGTGAATTGTCGGCGCGGTTCGCTTCCACGCGTTCGCGATTCTCCCGCGAGACCCTACGCGACCGTTCGCCTCGACAGTAAGGCGCCGCCGCTCGCCTGGTTCACGCCTCCGAGCCCTCGCGGCGGCGGCCGGTCGGGCGAGGATCGCCTGTTGCGCCGCTTCGCGGCGAGAGCGTCTCCTCGAGCCTCGCCTTTTCCAGCAGCAGGTCGGTCAGCAACTTGCGCAGCCGACCGTTTTCGATCCGCAGGCGCTCAAGCTCACCAGTCTGCTCCTGTTCGACCGCGCCGGCGGTCTGCGGCCTCGCCTTCGCCGCCGGCGTCGCGCCGGCCTTCTCCGACGCCGACCGACTCGTCCGCCATCGATGGTAGGTCATCACGCTGACGCCGAGCGCGCGCGCAATGTCGCTTTGCAGCATCCCGTCAGTCGCCATTTGATCGGCGCGGTGCAGCTTGGCCGCGATCTCCGGCACCGAATGCCTCTTCCTCTTCACAATCCTCTCCCGCGTTGCGCTAGACGGCCTCCGTCGACATTCGTTAACTGTCGGGACCTTGCGACAACGTCGTCCCGCTCCCGTTTCATGCGGAGAGCAATGTTACGCCGATTGGCGCCGAGGCCCGGCGACGTCCCGCAACGCCGCCGATAACACTGCCCACGGCATACGTATCGCGTGCAACTTGGTTATATGTATGACTTACATCAAGACAATTCCGTTCGAGTCCCCCCGTCGACATGGCCTGCGCGCTGTTTGACAGGTCAATTATACAGCGCGCGCGGGCCGAACGCGACGACGCAAAGCGCCGAATGTGGCGCTTTCCGTTGGGTCGCGCGGCTCTGCGTCGGCGCCGCCGTCGCCCACGAATAACACTACAATGTTATCAATCCACATTCAGCCATCAAATCACCAAATTCTTCGTCGAGCATTGGTGCGTGATGCGGCGCCGCAGCATCGCTCCGCGGTGAGGCCGCGTGTGGCCGGCGTCCTCGGCGCAGCGCCGTCGGGGATCGCGGACCAGGAACGGTCCGGGAAACGCCGCTCTGCAAGAATGCGGCCCGGGCAGAACTCAAGTCCTGGCGCGGCGCGCCAACAAAAGAGGTCAAGCTCGAGCGCGTCGATTCGGCGTGCGACGAGAGGGGAAACGACGCCCGAGTTGGGATCCATCGGGGCCGTTCAGCCACGCGGATTTGGCGCCGGCCTATCTCGAGTCGTTAACGCCGGAGGGAGCCGATGCCCGTTGGTTTGGCGAGCCAAATCTCGATTCGGTCGCGGACGACAGTCGACGACTATCGTTTCGCGGCGGAGGCCGCTCGAATTCGCGAGATCGAGGCGCTCGAGGCCGCGAATTTCGCGTTGCGCGACCAGATCACGCGACTGAAGTTGCACAACGCTACGCTCGACCGGATGCTAAAGGGGCGCGAACGCTCGCCTGGCGGATCGGCGGGCGCCGATTCCGTCGCTTGAGCGAACGGCGTCAGAGTCGCTCCGGTGGGCTGTCAGCGCCGCGATTCAGGCCGCGTCGCCCTCATGATCGTCGAACATCGCAAGCGGTGCGCTCGGGCCGTCGATGAACGCTGTTGACCATCGCTATGTTATGTATGATAGTCAAAAATAACATAGCGACGGTAAATCGGCGTTCACGCGCCGATGCAACGACGGGAGACACTGATGCGGATCGCGATGATCGGAGCCGGCTACGTTGGCCTGGTGTCGGCGGCCTGCTTCGCCGAATTCGGCCACGAGGTGGTCTGCGTCGACAAGGACGCCGAGAAGATTCAGGCGCTGAAACGCGGTGAAATGCCGATTTACGAGCCGGGCCTGTCGCAACTCGTCCAGTCGAACGCGCGCGAGGGCCGCCTTTCGTTCTCGCTCTTCCTGGCCGGCGTGGTCGAGCGCGCCGAGGTGGTCATGATCGCCGTCGGCACGCCGTCGCGGCGCGGCGACGGTTACGCCGATCTCTCTTACGTGTACGAAGCGGCGCGGGCCGTTGCCGCGAGCCTGTCGGGCTTCACCGTCATCGTCGTGAAGTCGACCGTGCCGGTCGGGACGGGGGACGAGGTCGCGCGGATCATCGGGGAAACGCGTCCCGACGCCGACTTCGCCGTCGTCTCCAATCCTGAATTCCTGCGCGAGGGGGCGGCGATCCGCGATTTCAAGCACCCAGACCGCATCGTCATCGGCTGCGAGGACGAGCGCGCGCGCGAGACGATGGCGCAACTCTATCGGCCGCTCTATCTCAACGCCGCGCCGATTCTCAACACACGTCGACGCGCCGCGGAGTTGATCAAGTACGCCGCCAACGCCTTCCTCGCCACCAAAATCACCTTCATCAATGAAATCGCCGACCTGTGCGAGCAGATCGGCGCCGACGTGCAGGAAGTGGCGCGGGGCGTCGGGCTCGACAATCGCATCGGCTCGAAGTTTCTGCACGCGGGACCCGGCTTCGGCGGGTCGTGCTTCCCCAAAGATACGACGGCGCTGATCAAGATCGGCCAAGACCATCGCGCGCCGCAACGGATCGTCGAGACCGTGGTCGCGGTCAACGATCAGCGCAAGCGCGCCATGGCGGGCAAGGTCGCGGAGGCGCTCGGCGGCAAGCCGCGCGGCAAGACGATCGCGATTGTCGGCCTGACGTTCAAACCGAACACCGACGACATGCGCGAATCGCCGGCAATTGCGCTGATCAACGCGCTGCAGGACATGGGAGCGAGGGTCAGGGCCTACGATCCGGTCGGAATGGAGCAGGCCAAGGCCGCGCTCTCCGACGTGACCTATTGCGACAGCCCTTATTCCTGCGCCGACGGCGCCGACGTTCTCGTGATCGTCACCGAATGGGAGCAGTTCCGCGCGCTCGATCTCGCCAGGCTGAAGCAGGTGATGACGCGGCCGGCGCTGGTCGACCTGCGCAACGTCTATCCCGCCGAGGAGGTGGAAAGGCTCGGCTTCATCTATCGCGGCGTCGGCAGGCCGCTGTTCGAGCTCGCTGTGGCGGAGTTGGCGCGCGCCTCCTGAGGCGTTCGGCGGGACAGGTCGCCGCTCTCGGCGGCGTCTTACCCGGCGCTCTCGACGACCGCTCGAAACAGCGAGCGCGGCTGGTCCCGCGCGGCGCCGCCGTGTCGCGGGGGAGGGGCGCAAGCGGCCGCCCGAGGGCAGGGCCGGACGATCGAAGTTTGAACATTCGCCGCCGCGCCGGCTCCAACAGCCGCTTCGCCGCCGCGTAACGACGAGGTGTGATGTGCGTCCTGCCGAACTCGCCGCCAATCTGGCCCTGTTCGCCGCGTTCGCGTTGCTCGGCGGATGCGAGACCTTCCTCCCCTCCGCGGGCCCGTCGGCTGACGCCGTCAATGCAGGGGCGTCGACGGCCGGGTTGCCTTACACGCTGGTGAAGCTGACGCCCGAAGTCGTCGACGCAGTCGGCGAGCGCAGCGGCGGAGCCATCGCGGCGACGTTCGGCGATCGGCGGCCGCCGCCGGAGATCCGCTTCGGCGTCGGCGACGTCGTCAACGTCACGATCTTCGAGGCCAACGCCGGCGGCCTGTTCATACCGCAAGAGGCAGGCGTCCGGCCCGGCAATTTCGTCACCCTCCCCAATCAGCCGATCGACACCGCCGGCAACATTTCCGTGCCCTATGGCGGCGCACTGCGCGCGGCGGGCAAGACTCCGTCCGAGGTGCAGAGCGAAATCGTCGCGGCAATCAGGAACCGAGCGATCGATCCGCAGGCGGTGGTGGCGCTGGCGACCCAGAACACGTCGCTGATCAGCGTGCTCGGCGAAGTGAACACGCCGAACCGCTTCCCGGCCCAGCCGGCCGGCGAGCATCTGCTCGACGCGATCACCCGCGCCGGCGGCATCAAAGACCAGGGCTACGACACCTGGGTCGTGCTCGAGCGCAAGGGAACGCGCGCGGCGGTTCCGTTCGGCGAGCTGGTCGCCAATCCCGCGAACAACGTCTGGGTGTGGCCGAACGATACAATCTACGTCTACCAGCAACCGCAGACCTTCCTCGCCTTCGGCGCTTCCGGCCAGCAGGGGCAGTTCAACTTCGGCGCGTGGCGCATCAGCCTAGCTGAGGCGGTGGCGAAGGCCGGCGGCCTGCTCGACGTGCAGGCCGATCCGGCGTCGGTCTATCTCTATCGTCGCGAGCCGCGAGAGGTCGCCAAGAGCATCGGCGTCGACGTGACGAACCAGCCGGGCCCAACGGCGCCAGTGATCTATAACGTCAACTTCCAGGACCCCGCCGGCTATTTTCTCGCGACGAAGATGCAGATGCGGGACAAGGACATCGTCTTCGCCGCCAACGCCGAAGAGGTGCAGCTCAACAAGTTCGTGAACCTGCTCGAGGCGGCGGCGTTGACCGCCGATTACGGCACCGCGTCGTCGATGAACGCGAAGGCGCTGCGCTGACGACGAAGACGCGCGACCGCCCGCTTCTGTGTTGCGTTGCGATATGTCGTATGTTACTAACATAATCAGGGAGGCCGGCGGTCGGAGACCCGACCGCACGATCGGATCGCCGAGGCAGCCGCCCCGTCCGGAATCCCACGTGCGGAGTCGGGCCGACGAAACGGGGCGGCCTTGAAAGCTAGGGTCGCCCGATGCTGCAAGCCTATCGCCCGCCGTTGGCCTACGAGCCTTACTCGCCTGCGCCGTCGGCGGCGAGCGCGGCGGACGTCTACTCCGCGACGAAGGGCTTTCTGCGTCGGCGGGGCCGCGTCATTGCCGTCGTCACCGCGTTCGCCGTCGTCGCCGGCTGTCTCTATATCAGTCTCGCGCCGCCGAAATATTCGGGGCAGGCCGTCTTGTTGATCGACACGCACAAGAACCAGGTGTTCGAGCCGCAGCAGTCGCCGCTCGGCGATCTGCCGATCGATTCCGCCACCGTCGACACGCAGATCGAAGTGCTGAAATCGGAGCGCATCGCGCTGGCGGTGATTCAGAAGCTGCATCTCGATCTCGATCCGGAATTCAATTCGCCGAGTTCTGGCGCGGTCTGGTTCATTCTCGGCCACATCCTGGCGCTCCTGCCGTCGGAGGCGCCAAAGGGGCCGGCGCCGTCGGCGGACTTCAAGCGCACCCGCGTCGCGCTGGCGGCGTTTGAGGGCGATCTTTCGGTCAAGCGGACCGGGCTGACCTACACGATCGAGATCGACTTCCGTTCGCGCGATCCCGAGCGAGCCGCCGAGATCGCCAATGCGATCGCCAACGCCTATGTCGCCGACACGCTGGCGGCGAAATTCGACGACACCCAACGCGCCGCCGACTGGCTGCAGGAGCGGCTGAAGGGACTGCGCGACGAGGCCTCGAACGCCGAGCGGGCGGTCGTCGAGTTCCGCGCCAAGAACAATCTGGTCGACACTGGCGGCGAATTGCTCAACGAGCAGCAGATCACCTCGCTCGACAAGACGCTCGTCGACGACCGCGCCCAAACCGCGGAAGCGAAAGCGCGACTTGACCGGGTCCAGCACATTCTCAGCCAGCAGGATCCCGATCCCGCCGGCAGCGAAGCGGCGACGGTCACCGACTCGCTGCATGACGACGTCATCACCAAGCTGCGCCAGCAATATCTGGAATACGGCGCCCGGCTCACCGACTGGACGGCCCGCTACGGAGCGCAGCACCTGGCGGTGGTCAACATCCGCAACCAGATGCAATTGCTGCGCAACGCGATCAACGACGAGTTAAGGCGCATCGGCGAGACCTACAAGAGCGAATTCGAGATCGCCAAGGCGCGCGAGGACTCGGTGCAGAAGTCGCTCGACGAACTCGTCGCCACTTCGCACACCGCCGACCAGGCGCAGGTGATGCTGCACGGACTCGAGAGCAGCGCCGAGACCTATCGCTCGCTCTATGACAGCTTCCTACAGCACTACACCGAGTCGACGCAGCAGGCGTCGTTCCCTGTCACCAACGCGCGCCTGATCACCGAGGCGACGCGACCGCTGCGCAGGAGTTCGCCGAACGCGCTGCTGGTCCTGGCGCTGTCGCTCATTGGCGGGCTTGGAGCCGGCGGAGCGATCGCCGCGTTGCGGGAAATCTCCGACCGCGCGGTGCGCACGACCGCGCAGGTCGAAGACCGATTGCAGGCAGAGTGCATCGGCGTCTTGCCGGTGACCCGAAACGCCGAGGAATCGCGTTTCCTCGCCTATGACCTCGGAGGCGAGGGCGAGGCCCGGAATGTGCAGCGCGATCCCAACCTGCTCTGGCGCGCCGGCGACACGCCGCTGTCGCGCTTCGCCGAGACGATCCGAGCTGTGAAGGTCGCCGCCGACCTCAACGGCGTCGGCAAGCGCTGCAAGGTGATCGGCGTCACCTCGGCCTTGCCGAATGAGGGCAAGTCGACGGTCGCCCTCGCGCTGGCGCAGACGATCGCGCTGGGCGGCGGTCGAGTGGCCCTGGTCGATTGCGACCTGCGCAATTCGCATTTGTCGAACCTGCTGGCGCCGACCGCCGACCGCGGAGTGCTTGACGCCGCCTTCGGGCGGGCGGGCGTCGGAGAGGTGCTGTGGAGCGACCCGGCGAGCAATTTCGCCTTTGTTCCGGCCGGAACTTCTGATCCGTTGCCGCAGAGCAGCGAATTGCTCGGCTGCGAGGAGATGCGCGGGCTGTTCGAGGCGTTGCGCGGCGATTACGACTATGTCGTCGTCGATCTCGCGCCGCTCGCGCCGGTGGTCGATGCACGGGTGGCGACGCGGCTGGTCGATACGTTCATCATGGTGGTCGAATGGGGCCGCACCAGCCTCGACGTCGCCGAACACGCGCTGGAGCGGGCTCGCGGCGTCCACGACAACCTGCTGGGCGTGGTCCTCAACAAGGTCGACATGAAGGCGTTCGGCCGGTACGAAACGGTCCACGGCGGCTACTACGACGATCGCGTCGTCGCGCGTTACGGCTACACGGCGTGAGGCGATGAGCGCTGCGGCGGAGAGCGGCGCCGTCGACGTCGTCGTGGCGGCGTTCGAATGCGCTGGCACGATCGAGCGGGCCGTCCGATCGGCGCTCGCCGAACCGCAAGTGCGCCGCGTTTTCGTCGTCGACGACGCGTCGCGCGACGACACCGCGCCGTGCGCGTTTGCCCTCGCCGAGCGCGAGCCCCGTGTTGTCGTCCATCGGTTCCCGATCAATCGAGGTCCGTCGGTCGCGCGCAATTTCGCGCTCGATCTCTGCGCGGCGCCTTGGATCGCGCCGCTTGACGGCGACGACTATTTCCAGCGAGGCCGCATCGCCAGGCTGCTGGCGGCCGCCGACAGCTTCGATTTCGTCGCCGACGACATCGTTCAGGTCGAGGACGCCGAGCCCGGCGGCGCCGCCTCGCGTCGGACGCTCACCGGACAGACGGACCAAAGACGGCTCGACTTCGCCGCTTTCGTCGCCGGCAACGTCGGCCGGCGCGGCCGCCGGCGCGAATTGGGCTTCCTCAAGCCGCTGATGCGACGAGAGTTTCTCGATCGGCACCATCTGCGCTACGCCGACGAGCTTCGCCTCGGCGAGGATTATGCGCTTTACGCCCAGGCGCTTGCGCTCGGCGCCCGCTTCGTCGTCTTGCCGGCCTGCGGCTATGTCGCGGTTGTGCGGTTGAATTCGCTCAGCGGTCTGCACGGCCGACGTGACCTCGAGCGGTTGCGCGACTTCGACGCGCGGTTGGCGGCGGCGTTCGACCTCCGCCCGGCGGACCGCCGCGCGTTGCGCCGCCACACGCTGAGCGTCGAGGCGCGGGTGCGCTGGCTCGCCGTCATCGACGGCTTCAAGGCGCGCAGCCCGCGCGCCTTCTGCGCGCCGTTCGCCGGTCCGCCGCAGATCGTCGGCTTTCTGATGCGCCAGTTGTTCGCCGAGGGCGTTCGGCGCGCCGCGCGGCTGGCGCGATGAGGGCGGCGCGCGTCGTCGGCGACTGGCGTCCTGCCGCGTTCGGCGGCGGGCGGGCGGTCGGGTGGGGCCCGGCGATGGACTTCGCGCCGCTGCTCGCCGACTTTGGTCGGCCGGGCGCCGAAGCGGCGATCTGGTTCGCCGCGTTCTTCTCCTTTGCGATGTTGCTGCTGGTCGACTGGGCGCTGTCGACGTTGGTCGGCCCAGCTTCGACGGCAGTGGTCGGCCTGTATGTCCTGCCGTGGACAGTCATCGCCGCAGCGCGGCCGCGTGCGCTGATCGCCGGACTGAAGGAAGGCTGGCCGCTGTTTCTCCTGCCAATATTCGCGCTGCTGTCGACGGCCTGGTCCGGCTATCCGTCGGCGACGTTCAAATCTGCGAGCGAATACCTGCTCACCACCTTCGCCGCCGTTGCGGCGGCGTCCTGCGTGCGGCCGAAGACGCTGCTTTCGGCGTTGTTGGCGGCGCTGGCGCTGGTCGTCGCTCTCTCGGCGGGGGTCAATATCGCGCGCGCGACCAACGTCGGCTTGTTTGGCAGCAAGAACAATTTCGGCCTGGCGGTGGCGATGACGCTGCCGGTCGCATGGGCTGTGGCGGCCGATCGGCGCCAGCCGGGCGTCTTCCGGTTGCTTGGCGCGGCGGCCGTGATCGGCGCGCCGCCGTTGCTGTTGCAGTCGGATTCGACCGGCGCCTTGATCTGTTCGCTGGCGACGGCGACGGCGGTGTGCGGCGCGCTGGCGCTGTCGCGATTGACGCCCGTCGCGCGGATGGGGACGCTCGCCCTGCTGGCCTGCGCGATCGCCATGCCCGTCGTGGCGTGGCTCGCCGGCGGCGACCTCGATCAAGTGCTCAACGCCGTCGGCAAAGACACGACGTTGACCGGCCGCACTGCGCTCTGGTCAGCGGCCGAGGCTTCGATCGCCGCCCATCCGACGCTCGGCGTCGGCTACCAGGCCTATTGGCAGATCGGGTCGTGGGGCGCGGAGCAACTGTGGCAGATCTCCTATGTCGCCAACAAGACCGGCTACCACTTCCATGACACCTATCTCGAAGTGGCGGTCGATCTCGGCCTGGTCGGGCTGGCGATTTTTCTCGCGACGCTGGCGGCGATGCTGGTTCGGGTCGCGCGGGCGCTGGTTTTTTCGCGGATCGCGCCGGAATCGATGTTCGCGATCTATGTCGTCGTTCTAATGCTGCTGCGCTCGCCGATCGAGGTCGACCTGTTTTGGCAATTCCAGATTGCGACGATCGTCTTCTGCATGGCCTGGATCTATCTCGCCGCCGCTCCGGCGAGGATTTCATCCTGGAGCGTGTCGCGCGGGCGACGGCCATTGCGTCGGGTGGCGCGTCGCGACTTCAGTCGAATGGATCAGAGCGCGTGGGCGCGGTCCCAGCCGCGAACGGCGTTGCGGCTCGGATGGCTCACGCAGGTTGAATCGCGCGACGAAGACGAACGAGGGAGCCGATGACATTCGCAACTCGCGTCTGGCCAAAGCGCGGGGTCCGCCTCGCGGCGGCCGCTGCTTTTGTCGTGCTCGCGCTCGGCGCGGCGGCCTCGGAGGAGGGCGCCGCCGGCCGCGCCAATCGTGCGCTCGGCCGCGGAATCAATTTGGGCAACGCCCTCGATGCGCCGCTCGACGCGGCATGGGCGCTGCGCCTGCGCGGCGACTATTTCGACGCAATCAAGCAGGCAGGGTTCGATTCGGTGCGCCTACCGGTCGCCTTCTACCTGCATACCGCGGCTGAGGCGCCGTACACGATAGAGCCGGGCTTCATGGCGCGGGTCGACTGGGCGATCAACCAGGCGCTGTCGCGCGGCCTGGTCGTCGTACTCGACAACCATCACGACGTCGGCATGGAGAAGCGTCCCGATGACAGCCTGCCGCGGCTCGTTGCGGTCTGGGCGCAGCTCGCCGAGCACTTTCATGACTACCCCGAGGCGCTGTACTTCGAATTGCTCAACGAGCCGTCCGACGCGCTGACGGACGGCGAATGGGCGAAGGATGCGCCGGCCGTGCTGAGCGCGGTGCGCAAAGTCGATCCAAAACGGACGGTCGTGATCGGTCCTGCTTACTGGAACAGTCTCGACCATCTCGGGGCGCTCGCGCTGCCGGAAGACGATCGCAACATCATCGTCACCTTCCACTACTACGTCCCGCTGCGCTTCACCCATCAGGGCGCGGGCTGGATGCCGGGCGCAGACAAGTGGAAAGGAACGACCTGGACCGGCGACGCCGCCGAGCAGGCGACGCTCGATCACGACTTCGACAAGGCGGCGGCATGGGCCACGGCCAATCGGCGGCCGCTTTACCTCGGCGAATTCGGCGCCTTTCAGGCCGCCGACATGGAGTCCCGCGCCCGCTGGACGCGCGCTGTCGCCGATGCTGCGCGCCGGCGCGGCATGAGTTTCGCGTATTGGGAGTTCGGCTCCAGCTTCGGCGCCTATGACCCGACGAAGCTGCAATGGCGCGCGCCGCTGCTGGAAGCGCTGACCGACCAGGGCGGCGCCGTCAAGCCCTGAACCTCACCGGGGCCCCGCGCTTTCCTCATAGATGCGGTCCAGGATCGGCGAAGCCTTGCCGCTGTCGAAACGGTCTTCCGCGGTCGCCCGTGCTGCGCGCCGCATCGCCGCCAGGCGGTCGGGGGCGTCGACGAACGGCAGGACGGCGTCGACGATCGCTTCGGCCAGAGTTTCGATCGCGTCACGGTAAAGCGCCTCGAAGCGACGGCTGTCCTTATCGGACCGGCCGACGTGGATCCACTCGCCGTAGGCGTCGACCTCGAGCGGCGCGATCAGCCCATTGCAACCGTCGGCGATGAATTCGGGCAGGGCGCCTTGCGGCGTCGCGACGACCGGTGTGCCGACCGCGAGCGATTCGATCGCGGTGTAGCCGAATGTGTCGCTCAGCGTCGTGAGGATCGAGAAATCGGCGGCGCGCAGCGTCTCGACCACCTCGGCATTGGGCGCGGAACGTCGAAAGACGACATTGTCGCCGTCGAGCAGACGAAAATAGGGGGCGAAGAACGCGGGGTCGCGCGGGTCGCTCCAGACCTGGCCGCCGGCGGTCAGACTCGAAATGATATGAAAACGCAACGGCAGGCCACGGCGGCGGGCGATCTCGGCCGCCCGCGCCGTCGCCGCGCCGCCCTTGCGGCCGAAATGCGCGCCGACGAAGACGAGTTCGAGCGGGCCGTTGCGGCGCGGCGCGAGCGACGGCTCGGGCAGGAGGATGTTGGGATAGACGACCTCCAGCTTGGCGGACAGGACGGCGGCCTCTTCGGCGCCCGCATGGGTCGCCTCGAAGGTGCGGCGAGCGAACTGCGACATGGCGACGATGCGTCGGCACGCCGGCGCAGCGAGCCGACGGCGCATATGGGCGAAAAAGCGCGTCCGCTCGCCGCCGTAGTATCGCGGCAGGTGCGATTCGAACGAGATGACGAATTTGCGCCCCCCGAACGCCGGGATGCGATTGACCGAATGAATGAGGTCGCTGCGCGACGGCCAGAATAGAGTCATGCCCTCGATGCGCGACGAAATCCGGTGCGTCGGCAGGAACAGCGTCGGTTCGATTCGATGGCGCGAATGTTTCGGGGTGTTGAATCGCGTTGGGTAGCGGTCGCGTGTGACCGCAATCGTCAGCCGCTCCTTCATCGCGGCGCCTCGAAGCGAAACAACCGCACCGCCACGATCGTCACGTCTGCGAATGGCGGCGTGGGGCGTATTCCTGATGGATCCCGAATCCCAATGCGTAACTGAGCCCTCCGAGGTGAAAGACGCCGCGCATCGCCCACCGGCTCGCGCGCGCCGAATCGAAGCAAGTCGAGGCGCCGACGAACGAGCAAAACGCGATCTTCAGTGGGCTCATCCATGCCCAGAGCGCGTAGCGCCGCGGCGAGAAGCGACGCAGCATCAGCGCATAAGTCTGGCCGGCGCGATAGCGACGACGCGCGATCCAACCGACGGTCGCGCGCCCCGCCGCGACGTCCTCGAATACAATCGCGTTAGGCGCATAGGCGAGTTTGGCGCCGCAACGGCGCATGGCATGGAAGAAGATCGTATCCTCGCCGCCGCTGCGGCCGAGCTCGACGTCGAACCGCAGGCTGTGACGGCGCACGAATGCGACGTCGATGAGTGCGTTGCAAGTGTGGCCGGTCTCGATCGCGCCATGTCGATGGACGATTCGGTTGGAATGATAGTCGGCGCGCCGCATCCACGACGGCGCATGGGCGGCGTACACGGCCTCGCACGGGCCGAAGACCGTTCGCGCGCCGGCGCGCTGCGCGAGCAACTCGACAAGCCAGTTCGGCGAGGCGCGTTCGTCGTCGTCGAGGAACGCGAGCCAGCGCGTCCCGGTCGCGTCGAGGGCGCCGTTGCGCGCGATCGAGATGTTTTCGCCGGGATAATGGCGATAGACGACCGGGAAACCGGCGTCCTTGGCGAAGCGCTCGACCAAACGCCGCGCCGAAGGTTCGTGGTCGTTGTCGACGACGAAGAGCGTCAGTTGGACGCGCCGCGGCAGGCGCTGCTCGGCGACGCTCGCCATGGCTTCCAACAAGCCGGTCGGGCGACGGAACGTGCAGATGCAGACCGTGACCTCGACAGGCGTCGCGTCGGCGCGCAAGGCCGCGGCGGCGTCGCTCGCGGCCGCAGAGGGCAAGCCGGCGCCTGCGTTCTGGGCCTGGGCGAGGCCTGCGCGGCGCAACCGCTGAGCGGCGCGCTCGACCCGAGCCGCCAGCGGCAGGCGCAGCAACGCCACCGCGCGCGGATCGCGGAGCGCGATCGCCGCTGTGCGCCGCCAGGCGCGTCGCTTGACCGCTGTCATCAGCGCCTCGAAGCGCAGCGCGCGCTCGATCGAGCGCCGTCGCGATTTCCATGCCGCGTCGAGACGCTGGTCGCCGGCAGGGATCGTCTCGCAGAGCCGATCGTCGGCGGCGAGAATCGCCGTTAGCGCGCGCTCGTCGAGACGGTGCGAAGTCGAATTCGTGTGCTTGCGGTAGCGATAGAGCGGCAACGGATAGACGCGCATCTGGCCGCCGGCGAGCAGCAGGCGCACAACGAGGTCGTAATCCTCGCCGATCCGCAGGCTTTCGTCGTAACGCAAGAGGGGGCTCGAGAAGGCGGCGGCGCGGATCAACGGCTTGAGAAAGCCGAGGTTGGGCCCACGCCTGTAGAAGCGGTTGTGGGCGACGTAGTCGGCGACGTCGATCCAGCGCGGGTTCGCCGCCCAGCGGCCAGTCAATAGGCGCTGGCTCGGCCGCAACTCGCCGTCTTCGAAGACGACGAGATCGTCGGCGACGATGTCGGCGCCATCGGCTCGGGCGGCGGCGGTCAGGCGCTCAAGGCGATCCGCCTCGATCGAGTCGTCGCTGTCCATCGCCGCGATCCATTCGCCGCGGGCCTGCGCCAGCGCGCGATTACGCGCTGCGGCAGGACCGCCGCTCGTTTCGCTGCGGACGAGGCGGACACGCGGGTCCGCGACCATCGCCGCGCCGACGATCGCCACGCTGTCGTCGCGCGATCCGTCGTCGGAGACGATCAGCTCGAGGTCGCGCAGGCTCTGTCGTTGCACGGAGGCGATCGCGGCGGCGAGATAGCGGCCGCCGTCGCGGTTGGCCATGACGACGCTGACCAGCGGGCTGGGCTCGACGCGGGGCGGATCAGGCGGCGCGTTCATCGCTCGCCTCCCTCAAGATCGCCGGCGCGGGTTGCGCGCGGCGCGCGGCGGCGCGAGCGCGCAGCCACTGCGCGACTCCGGCGAGAAAGCCGAACGACCACCCGGCCTGCATCGCCATCGCGGCGACGCCAGCGGCTGTGGCGCAGCGGTCGCGCAGTCGCAGGCCGATCGTCGCGCCGTAGCCGAGGCAGAGGAGCGCCCAGGCGGCTGACGGCGCGGCGAAGGCCGTCGAGACCGGCGCGAGCAGAGCGAGCAGGAGGATCGGCGCAACCGCGGCGAGGACGAGATGGCGCGCCTTGGCGTGTCGCCGATGTTTGAACACGTTGCGAGCGCGACCGCGGCCGATGCGACTATATTGCCGGTACAGCGCCAGCGGATTTCCGCGCGGGAAATAGTCGATCGACGGACCGCCGGCGAGATAGATGCGGAAATCGCGCTCGCGCAGGCGCAGGTCGAGTTCGACGTCCTCGTTGTGGGAGAAGCTCTCGTCGTAGCCGTCGACGGCGAGGAAGGCGTCGAGGCGAAACAGGGCATGGTGGCCGTGCTCGACCCATCGCCCGGCGCCGTGATTGCGATGGGCTGAGCCGCCGTTGCCGAGCAGCGAATTTTGCGCGGCGGCCGCGGCGCGCTCGAAGCAGGTGCGCCCAACGGCGCGCATAGCGACGACGACCGAATCGGCGGCGGTCTTCGCCCGAATCGCCAGCAACCGCTCGCAGAAGCGATTAGGATAACGCGCATGCGCATCGACCCGAAGCAGAAAGGCGAAGCCGGCGCCATAGAGCCGCGCCGCCTGATTGACGCCGGCGCTCTGGATGCGCTTCGGGTTGTCGAGCAGGATGACGCGCGAGTCGCGCGCGGCGATGCGCTCGACGATAGCGCGCGAGCCATCCGTGCTGCCCCCGTCGGCGACGACGATCCGCATCGGCGTCCGATGCGCTTCCGCCGCCAGTCCGCGCAACACCGTCTCGATGTGCGCCTGCTCGTTGAGACAGGGAATGACGACCAGCACGCCGCCTCGTTCGGCGGCGGGTGACTCGGGCGCGATTGAGCTCATGGGGCAGGTTCCACGTTGGGCTGGTCGATCGGCGCGGCGGCGTCTGCGCGTTCGCGCCGGACGGCGGCGCGCAGCGCGCAGACAAGAGCGCGGCATTCGTCGTCGCCGCAAACGACGTCGGCCGTCGGCAATTGCGCGACGCGCGCCGCCAACTCGGCGTAAGTTGCCGCGTCGAGACGGCTAAACGCCTCGGCGAGGCCGCGTTCCAGCGGCTCCGGGAGCGCAAGACCGACTCCGCGCGCCGTGAGCCAGCGCCCCGTCTCGACGCCGGCGAGCGCGATCGGCGGCGCGCCATAGGCGCAACTCTCATAGATGCGGTTCGGCAGCAGCCAATCCGAATTGCCGCCTGCTTCGAAATAGTCGACCGCCCAGGCGAAATGCACGTCGCCGTAGATTGCCGGCAGGTCTTCGGGATTACGGTAGGGACCGGCGAAACGGATGAACGGCTCGCCGGCGACGCGTCGTTCGAAATCGACGAAGCTCACCATCGACGGCTTGCCGCGCACGACGACCTCGATCGCGCCGGCGGCGGCGCGGGTGAGGCGGCTCAGCAGGTCGAAGCTCCTGCGGCAGCGGATGATCCCGAACCAGCCGATCCGCCATGGCGGCCCGACGGCGGGACGAGGATGCGGGCTCGGGCGTTCGCCGGGCTCGAGCGCGAGCACCTTGTTCTCGATCACGCGGATCGGCGCCGGAAAGCCGCGCGCGGCAAAATAATTGCGAACGAAGGCGGGCGAACTCGTCAGCCCGAGGGCGATCTCCCGCCAAAGCCGATCCTCGACCGCGCGCAGCAGGCGGCCGTCGCCTCGGGGGGACAGGAGCATGCGGTGGATGTCGAGGCATTCGTAAACGAGCGGCGGATTCGACGGCGACAGCGCCCGCCCCCGCGCCGCCGGTAGAAGCGTTTCGAGGTTGCGGGCGACGATGACGTCCGCGCCGTGCACAAACCGCGCGAGCCGCTCGCGATCGAGCGCAGCGCGGACAGCGGATGCGGCGCGGCGCAGCAGCCGCCCGTCGCGCGTTCGTCCGAGGTCGAGCGCGGGCGCGCCGTCCGGTCCGGCGACCGGCGAGGGGCAACGGCGAAATCCCGCCACCGCCACTTCGGCGCCGCCGCGCACGAACATCCGAACGCGGCGGCGCGCCGCTGAATCCGTCAGATCGGGCACAAAATAGGCGATCTTCACATTCACGCCGCGCCGCCATGCGACGCGCCTCGATTGCCTTGGTTTGCCGCCGCTCCGCCGTTTTCGGGGCGCCTGGCGGCACCGGCGAGAAAGCCGCTTGTGTTATGTCGCAAAACATAACATAACATAACATAACCAGGCGGCGCAAGCGGCGACCGCCGATCCGTTGCACGGGAACGCAGGCATGAAAACGATCGTGTTCGGCGGCGCCGGTTTCATCGGCTCGCATTTGCTCAAGCGACTGGTCGAGGCTGGCGGCTACGACGGGCTCTACAGCGTCGACGTCGTCGCGCCGCGCTTCGCCGTCGACGGCGTCAGCTACGTCGAGTTCGACGTGCGGCGGCCGGCGCCGCCGGACCTGTGCGGCGAAGGGCCGTTTGAGCTTTACAACTTAGCCGCCGTGCATACGACGCCCGGCCACGAGGACTGGGAGTACTACTGGACCAATGTGCACGGCGCGACCCACGTCTGCCGCTTCGCCGACGCGATCGGGGCCGAGCGCCTGACCTTCACCAGCACGATGATGGTCTATGGCCCGACCGAAGGCGAAAAGGACGAGGACGGGCGGCTCGAACCGGTCAACGCCTATGGTCGGTCGAAAATCCTCGCTGAGGAAATCCATCGCTCATGGCAGGCGGCCGATCCGGTGCGCCGCAAGCTGACCATCGTTCGCCCCGGGGTCATCTACGGCCTCGCCGAGCACGGCAATTTCACCCGCCTGGCGCGCGCGCTTCGGCAGCGCCGCTTCGTCTATCCTGGCCGTGTCGATACAGTCAAAGCCTGCGGCTACATCGCCGATCTCGTCGAGTCGATGATGTTCGCCCGCGAGCGCGACGACGGCGTCTTTCTCTACAATTTCTGCCACCCGGAACGCTACACCAGCGCCGACATCTGTTCGGCCTTCTCCCGCGTCGCCGGCTATCCCGCGCCGCGCGTCGTCGCGCCGTTGTGGGCGCTGGGCCTCGTCGCCTATGGCTTCGAAGCGCTCGCCGCGCTCGGCGTCAAGACGGACATCAATCGCGCGCGGGTGCGCAAGCTCTACCAGTCGACCAACATGGTCCCTAGACGCCTGCCGGCGGCGGGCTTCGCCTATCGCTACGACCTCGTCGGCGGTTTGGCGGACTGGCGGCGCGTTTCGCGCGCAACGGATTTCGACTGAGATGAATCGTCCGACCTCGCTCTACCTCGATCTCGTGCGGCCGATGGCGGCGCTGGTCGTCATGCTGTCGCACGTCGGCCATCGCGCCGTGACTGCCGGCCAATTGCAGTCTCTCACGTACGCCGGCGCCGAAGCAGTCGACGTCTTCTTCGTCCTATCCGGTTTCGTCATCGCGCATGTCTGCGCGACGCGCGAAGCTGATTGGCGCGACTACGTGGTCAGCCGCGCGACGCGCATCTATTCGGTCGCCTTGCCGGCGCTGTTGCTGACGGCGGCGGTCGACGCGATCGGCTTCGCCCACGATCGCTCGATTTACGATGCCGGCTATCAGGCGTTTACGCCGGGACTTGTGCTGCGTTCGGTGCTCTTTCTCGGGGAACAGTGGAACAGCCATCGCTTTCCCGGTAACGACGGGCCCTATTGGTCTCTCGGATTCGAGGTTTGGTACTACGTGGCGTTCGGCGTGTTCACGTTCGCGCCGCGCGGGTGGCGCTGGCCCATGGCGGCCGCCGTGCTCGCATTCATCGGTCCGAAGGTGACGCTGCTCTTTCCAATCTGGCTCTTCGGCGTAGTCGCTTATCGCCTTTGCGAAAGCGGTCGCGTGGGCCCACGGCTTGGTTGGCTGCTGTTGGCGGCGCCGATCGTCGCCTTCATCGTCTACCAGACTTTCACCGATCCGCATCAACCGCAATTCGCCAACCTGTCGTGGACCGCCGATCGGCTCGAGGGGGCGGCTCGCGACTATCTGATCGCCGCGCTGTTCGCCACACATGTTGTCGGAGTCTCGGCGGTGTCGAGAGAGTTCGCGCCCTGGCTCGAGCGAAGCGCGGGAGCGATCCGCTGGATCGCCGGCGCGACGTTCTCGATCTACCTCGTCCACATGCCGATCATGCACCTGCTCGTAGTTGTCTCGCCGTGGCCGAAAGGGTCGCCGATGACTCTGTGGCTAATCCTCGGCGCGACGCCGCTCGTCTGCCTGGTCTTCGCTGAGCTGTTCGAGCGCCGCAAGGCGATCTGGCGCAACGGATTCAGCCTGGCGCTGCATGCGGCGGAGACGCCGCTCGCGGCCCTGCGTCGCAGCGGGTGAAAGATGCGGTTCTCGATCCTGATTCCGACCTTCGAACGGGCCGCTCTGATCGGTCAGGCGATCGAGTCGGCGTTGGCGCAAACCTACGCCGATCGCGAGATCCTGGTGATCGACGACGGCTCGAACGACGCGACCCAGGCCGTCGCGTCGCGCTACGCACCGGCGGTCGGCTATCTGCGCCAAGAGAACCGCGGCAAGGCGGCGGCGGCAAACCTCGGCCTCGCCGCCGCCAGCGGTGACGCCATCCTCGTCCTCGACGACGACGATCTGCTGCCGCCGACGGCCGTGGCCGACCACGCCGCCGCGCTCGAAGGCGACCGACGCGCCGAATTCTCTTACGGCCGCTACGTCCGTTTCACCGGTCAGTCGCAGCCGCAGGCCGCCGATCTGTGGGACAATGAGCCGATTCCGAGCCGCGACCCGCGGCGGCTGGTCGTGCGGCTGATGGAGCGCTGCTTCTTGCCGCACCCGACCTGGGCCGTCCGGCGCGAAGCGCAATTAAGTGTCGGCCCCTACGACGAAACGCTGAAGCGCAGCCAGGACTATCAGATGATCGTACGGCTGGCGCGCCGCGGCGAGGGCGCCTTCGTCGACGCGCGCGTGCTGTATCAGCGCCAGCACCTCGCACTGCGCGGCCCGGCTTCCGAGCGAACGCTCGTCGAGCATTCCATCGACAAATGGATCGCCTATGATGCGGCGTTCTTCCGCAAGCTCGATCAGGACTGGCGACCGGAGGATTTCACGCCGTTCGTCGTCGAAAGTCCGATCGACCCAGCACTCGCCGGACTGCAGCGCGGCGTGATCCTGTTTCAACGCAAGGTCTACGATCGGGCCGAGCGAGCGCTGCGTCAGTATCGGCGGACGCTCGCCGAGCGCGCGCCAAGCAGCGACGAGCGGCGGATCGCCGCCGGCCTGCTCGGCTGCCAGTACGGCCTTGCCGAGCTCGCCGATCGGGGCGCGGCAGGCGGCGCGATCGCGGACTGGCTGCGCCGCCTCGATTGGCCGCTGTCGCTGCGCGTCGCCTTCGCCAGCCAGACGCGCTGGCGGGTTCGGGCCGCGATCGAGCGCGGCGACCCGCGCCTCGCCGCCGCGCTGTTCCGCTTCTCGGCCGACGCCTTCGGCGCGGCGGCGACGCTGGCGGTCATGGGATCGAAATACAGCGCCGGCGCCAGCCGTTGGCGCGCGCCGTCGGCGGCCGACGAAGGTCGGTTCCATGATTGCCGGACGCTATGGATGCGCTCTGCCCGGCGCGGCGGCGCCTCGCAAACTCAGAGCCCGACGCGAAATGCGCTGCGGTTGTAGCCGCGATCGCTGAGCGCGGCCCGTTCAACCGCCGCGGCCCTTCATATGAGGCGGTCACGCGCCCGCCGCGGTCGGCGACCGCGGTTACAAGCTTTAAGCTGTCCTGAGCGAACGGCCCAGGCGCCGACTCTCGCCAAGCATCTCGCGCAGAATGGCGCGGCCGCTCGGCGCGCAGGCAAGCGCCAACGCGAAGGCGACGTAGGCCGCGACCATCATCACGCCGAGTGCGACGACGCCGGGCGGCAGCAGAGGCTGCAGCGCCAATGTCGCCGCCGCCGCGACGCCCGCCGCCGCCAAGCAGGGGGCGACCGTCATGATCAGGTCGCGCAGGCCGACCGGACCGCTGCGGGTGGCGAGGCGCCAGAGAATCGGCGCCTGCAGCGCGCCGACGGCGATATAGGCGGCGGCGACGCCGAGCGGGCCCCACGGCAGCCCGGCGATGAACGACAGCACGTAGGCGACCGAGCTGGCGAAGCCCCAGTTGCGCATCTCGCGCGTGCGGTCCTGAGTGATGAAGAGCCAGCCGGTGCTGTAGCTGATCGGCGCCAGCAGCGCGCCGAGGCCGAGCACGGCGAAGATCGGCGCGACGTCGCTCCAGCGCGGGCCGAGGGCAACGAGAATCAGCTCATGGCTGGCGCAGACGGCGAAGACGACGCCGGGATAGGTCAAAGCCATGATGATCTCGAGCATCCTGAGATAGGCGCGCCGGTAGCGCTCGGGCTCGTCGCGCGTCCGCGCCAGCAGCGGCAGCGCAACCTTGCCGAACGGGATGGTGATTTGGGTCAGCGGCAACAGCAGCAGCTTGTACGCGCGGTCGTAGAGACCGAGCGAGGTTTCGCCGAGAAAGCGGCCGATCAGCACGTTGTCGAGGTTGCGAGCGAAATAGTTCATGAAGCCGTATGCGGTCATGTCGGCGCCGAAGGCGATGAGACGGCGCGCGCCGGCGATGCGGCGCGGCGCGTCGGGCCGCCAGCGCGTCAAGATCCAGGCGAGCGGGGCCGAGACGACCGACGTCGCCGCCTGGCCGATGACGATCGCCCAGAAGCCCGCGCCCGCCGCTGCGGCGGCAAGGCCAGCGACCGCGCCGAACGCGGCGCCGGCGAGGTCGACCGCCGCCAACCGGGCGAAGGCGAGCCGGCGGTTGAGCAGCGCGAGATGCTGCGAAAAGAGGCCGTTGACGAGGAACAGCGCGCCGAGCGCCGCCGTGACTGGTCCGGCCTCGGCGACGCCGTAGAAGCGCGCCACCAGCGGCGAGACTGCGACCGTCGCGACGGCGAACAGCAGTCCCGCCGCGCCGTTCGCCCAGTAGATGAAGCTGAGCTCGGATTGGGCGATGTCCTGACGCTGCACGGTCGCCTGCGTGAGGCCGCAATCGGCGAACAGCGATACGAAGGCGAGCACCGGCCAGGCCATCGCGACGACGCCGAAATCCTGCGGCGCGAGGCAGCGCGCCAGCGCGACTTGGTAGACGAGCTGAATCGCCAGGCGAACAACCTGCGAGCCGAGACTGATGACGACGCCGTTGGCCGAGGCGCGGCGCAGCGGCGCCCAACGCGCCGCCGAAGCCGCGGCGTCGGCGGCCGACGGGGGGAGGGCGCTCGCCTCGGACATCGGCGTCAGTCCGCCGCCGAGACAGACGCAGCCGGGGGCGCGACCTGACTGGCGGCCCGCCCGCCAAGCCGACGGCGCGCGTACGCCGCCGCGAGCTCCGCAGTGAAGCGCAGGACCTCCGCGTCGCGGAGGCATTCGAAGGCGATCCGTCCGTAACGCCGCTCTTGCGCGAGCGCTGTGGCTTTGCTTTCCGCCGCCAGCCGTCGCACCGCCTGGAGGCGGAGGCGCAGAGCGGCGACCAGGCGTCGGTCGGCGCTGACGCGCGGCTCGGCGATGAGATCGCGCGTCAGTCGCGCCATTGCGTCGTAATCGATCGACGTTCGGCTGAGGCCCGCCTCGCGCGGCGTATAGATATAACCGGGACTACGCGAGACGACGTAACGCCCGCCGGCGAGCAAGAGATCGAGCATCATGTGGAAGTCCTCGCCATGGCGGACGTGGGCAGGGTAGGCGAGGCCGTTGTCGCGCAGGAATTGCGTGCGGAACATCGGCTTCAACAGGCCCCAGTCGGCTTCGCCGCGATAGGGGCGCGCCCGCGCGGCGAAGGTGGCGGCGTCGACCGTTTCGATTGTCGATGTCGGCGCGAGGCCCGCGTCGGCGGGCAGGTCGTCGTGCGCCGGCCGCCAGAGGAAATTGTCGGCGACGACGTCGGCGTCGTGCGTTCGCGCGATCGTCGTCAACGCCGCGAGGCGGCCCGGCAGGAACGCGTCGTCGGCGTCGAGCACCGCGATCCACGCGCCGCGCGCCGCCGCGCCGCCGGCGTTGCGCGCCGCGGCGGGGCCGCGATTGACCCCGAGACGAAGCACGCGCACCCGTCCATCCTGTTCGGCAAGCGCGCCGGCGACCCGCGCAGTCGCGTCGGTCGAGGCGTCGTCGACGATCAGCACCTCGACGGGAGGCGCGCTCTGCGTCAGGGCCGAGGCGACCGCACGAGAGAGGAACGGCGCGGCGTTGTAGGCGGCGATGAGCACGCTGACGCCGTCGGCGGAGGATTGCGGTTGCGCCGTCATGCCACCACCGGCTCGCCGTGGAATCGCCGTGGGGACGGCGGCGACACCCCGAACCCCAGCTCCATCGCCAGACGCGGCGAGCGCCGGGCGAGCGACCCCATGTGGAAGCCGAATGGATCTTCGACGAAGCCGAACCCTGCCGGGCCAAGCAATATCGCAACGTTCTCGGCGCCATAGGCGCGCGTCACGTCCGCCGCCGCATGGCCGACGAACAGGGTCGTCTGGTGGCGGATCGTTCGCCGCGCGTGGCTGCGGCGCACGAAGACGTGGGGCCCGGATTCCGCGTCGACCGGCGTCAGGTAGAAGAAGAACTTCAGCATCCGCCAGTCGTCGAGATCGAAATGGAATTTATCCTGCGAGGCGAGACGCAGATCCGCCTCGGTCGCGCCTTTGGTGGGGAAGCTCCACCACAACCGGGTCGTGACGAGGCGCGCCTGCCCGCCAAGATAACTTCGCGCGATTTCGAGCGGCAGCGGGTCGCGCTGGACCGCCACGGCCGCCTCGCACTTCAGCACGCGCTCGAAATAGTGACCGCTGAGGATCGAACAGTCGAAACGCTTTTCCGCTTCCTTGTGTTCGTTGGGCAGCAATTCGAGCCGACGATCGAAATTGCCGAAGCACGGCGTCCGCTCGGCGAAATTGAGGATTTCGCGATGAATCGACTGAGGGAGGGCGAAGCCGGCATAGAGGCCGACCGAGCGCAATTCGGCGACGGCGTTCGCACGATCCACGTCGCCAAACACCGCTGACTCCGTCGCCTGTCCGTTCCCCGGTCGAGCGAAGAGCCAATGGAGACGGCGCCCCGGCATGGTGCGCGCGAAGACGAACATCACGAGCCACGACGGATTCTCCCGCAGGTCGGCGAGGTAAGTCGGGAGACGCGCCAGCAAGCGTTGGGCCCGCCCGCCGCCGCGAGCGATCAGCTCGAGATTGGCCGGGGGGCGGCGAAGCGGCGCGTAGGAGGTCATTTGGGCGATCCCTTCGATCTCGAAGCGGTTGCGGCGCAGTTCAACGCGGGGCGGCGCGGCGATCGCGCCTCCGGTCTATGTTAATGATATCGTTATATAACATTTCTAGCGCTTCGGTGCAACGATCGAGGTCGAAACTCCGAGCGACGAAGCGCGTCGCCTCGACCGACATCGTCGTCGCGAGGTGGTCGTTGACGAGGATGCGCGTCAACCGGTCGGCGAGCGCAGGCTCGTCGCCTTCGGCGAAGGCGAAGCCGGTGACGCCGTCGCAGATGCCTTCCTCGGCGCCGCCGCGAGCGGAAGTGACGACGGGGACGCCGCACGCCTGCGCTTCGAGCAGCACTTGGCCGAATCCTTCGGTGTCGCCGTTGGCGGCGGCGACGCTCGGTAGGCAGAGGACCCGCGCCTGTTCGAGTTCGCGGGCCACCGCTACGGCCGGCTGCGCGCCGAGGAAGGTCGCCCGTACGCCGAGTCCAGCGACGAGCCGCTGCAACGCGACGCGCTCGTCGCCGTCGCCGATGATCGTCAGTCTAGCCGCGGGCGCGCGCGACCGAACCGCCGCCATCGCACGCACCAGATGCGCGCAGCCCTTCTTCTCGACCAGCCGGCCGACGAACAGCACGTTGCGCGCGCGCTCGGCGATCGGACGGCCGCTTGGGGCAAAGCGGCGTCGATCGACGCCGATGTGGCGCACGTCGATCTTCTCGCCCGGAAGGCCAAAGGCGACGGCGCGACGGCGGATCGCTTGCGATACCGCGACAAAGCGCACGCGCGGCGCATCGGCCAGCGCGAGCAACCGTTGCGGATAGCGTCGAAAGCCGCGGCCGAAGGCGCCCGCCTCCCAGAACTCGCGTGCGATGTTGATGTCGTACCCGTGCAACGTGACGACCATCGGCAGATCGAGGGCGCGCGCAAGCGGCCACGCCTCGACGCCGTCGAGACCGAAATGCGCGTGCAGCAGCGATGGCGCCTCTTCGCGCAGCCTGTCGGCGACCGGAGCGGGAGCGCGTTGCGTCGATCGCATTGCGCGCCACCACAGACGATCGACGATCGGCCAGCGCGACGCACGCAGCAGGCGCACGTCGAGATCGTCGAGGTCGAGGCCCGGCGTCGTGCGCCTACCGATGAGAACGCCGCGCCAGTGCTGGTAGGCGAGGACCTGATCCTTGATGAAAGTCTCCGAGATCGGCAGCAATCCGTGGCGATAGACGAGCACCGTTGGGCGTGTCGAAGGCTGAGCGGGCGGCGCTCCGACCAAGGAGCGACGCAAGAGACGAAACGGCTCGCCTGCAAGAGGCGGCGCCCAGTCGGCGCCGGAGCGCCGATCAAGGGGTTGATCAGAAAGCATTCGTGTAGGCCGTCTTCGAGAACAGCGTCAGCATGATGATCTTCAGGTCGAAGATGAAGCTCCAGTTGTCGATGTAGTAGACGTCGTGCTCGAAGCGGCGCTGCATCTTCTCCAGCGTGTCGGTTTCGCCGCGATAGCCCCTGACCTGCGCCCAACCGGTGATGCCCGGTTTGACATTGTGCCGGCGCGAGAACGGCGAGATGCGCTTGGCGAAGGCGTGGTTGAGGTCGATCGGATGCGGCCGCGGGCCGACGATCGACATCTGTCCGAGCAGTACGTTGATCAGCTGCGGCAACTCGTCGATGTTGGTGCGGCGCAGGAACCGGCCGACTCGGGTCACTCTCGGGTCGTCGCGGGTGGCCTGGCGGAAGACGTCGTCACGAGCGACTCGCATCGAGCGGAACTTGAAGACTCGGATCGGCTCGTTGTTATAGCCGTGGCGGGTTTGCATATAGAAGACCGGCCCCGGCGAATCGAGCTTGATCGCCAGCGCGAACAGCGCCAGCGCGGGCGAAAGGAGGATCAGCCCGACCCCCGCGGCCAGAAGGTCAAAAGCGCGTTTGAGGAACCGATCGAGCGCCGACAGCGGCGCTCGGGCGAGCTGGATCGTGACGACTTCGCCGAGTTCGCCAATCCTCACTGCGCCAAGCCGATCGCTCAAATCGGCGGGAACCGCATGCAGAGCCGCGGGCAACTCGGAGAGGAGTTCGGCTAGCCGCCGGGTCGCCGGAAGGCTCGCCGAGGGCGCGAGAATCACGATGTCGTCAGGTCGCGACGCGCGGCATGTGGCGACAATTTCGTCGGCCTCGGACCGCCATGCCTCGGTCGCCCGGTCGCCGTCGAACGCATCCTTCGGCAGCGGCAGCGCCTTGACGACCCGCACGCCTGCGGCGGCTAGGCGGCGACGGATCGCCGTCGGCGCCGTCGTTTCGCCGAGCAGCACGGCGCGGCGCGTCTCGATGCGGCCGGCGGCGAGGGCCGAGCGAACCCGCGCATGCAGCGTCGCGCGCATCGCCACGACGGCGACGGTGACGACCGCCGACTGCGCGAGGAACGTCGCGCGCGAGTAGTCGTCGCTCACCTTCAGCAGGAACAACGCCGCCAGCAGCAGCGACACCGCGACGCCGGCGGCGGCGGCGCCGTTCCAAAGAAAGCGGTGCAGCGGTTGGGTTTGCAGCGTCGCGTAATGGCGAAGCGCCAGCGAAACCGCGAGCACCAGCGTCGCGATGGCGATCGCTGGCGCCGCATAGCGCCACGCGGCGGATGGCGCGCGGCCAACCGTGAAGTCGTAGGCCACGCTCGTTGCGCCCGCGACGCCGGCGACGACGACGAATTCCATTGCGGCCGATCGGAAGATGAAACGAGACAGGTTCTCGAATTTCGTGACTTTGGGGAACTTCGCGCGCATCGGACGCGGCGGGGCGAAGGAGGCCGTTATGTCGTTCAACATGGTCCCTCCAAACGTTAGTCGCTGCGTCGCGCTGCGACCGAGCGCAGGTCCCGTTGCCGTTCGCGTCCGCCGGCTTCGGCAGGCCCTTCAATTTCTCCCGCAGACTCGGGACGGCGGTTGCGCCGCCCTCACGCGTTTGCGGTTTCTTCCTGAAGCAGTCGGTCGAAATAGGCGATGGTCGGCGCCAGGCCTTCGCGCAACGGCGTCGACGGTCGCCAGTCGAGCAGTTCGTCGGCCCGACTGATGTCGGGTCGGCGCCGCTTGGGGTCGTCCGTGGGCAGCGACTCGTGGATGATGCGCGAAGAGGAGCCGGTGAGGTCGAGAACGATCTCGGCCAGTTCGCGGATCGTGAATTCGACCGGATTGCCGAGATTGACCGGTCCAGTGACGTGGTCAGGCGTCTGCATAAGTTGGATGAGGCCGTCGACGAGGTCGTCGACGTAGCAGAACGAACGGGTATGGCTGCCGTCGCCGTATACAGTGATGTCGCGTCCGCGAAGCGCCTGGACGACGAAATTGGAGACGACGCGACCGTCGTCGGGATGCATCCGCGGGCCGTAGGTGTTGAAGATGCGCGCCACCTTGATCGGCAGGCTGTGCTGGCGGCGATAGTCGAAGAACAAGGTCTCGGCGCAGCGCTTGCCCTCGTCATAGCAAGAGCGCGGCCCGGTCGGGTTGACATGACCCCAGTAGTCTTCGCTTTGCGGATGGACCGCCGGATCGCCGTAAACCTCGGAGGTCGAGGCCTGCAGAATGCGCGCTTTGACGCGCTTGGCGAGGCCGAGAACGTTGATCGCGCCGTGGACGCTGGTCTTGGTGGTCTGGACGGGATCGAATTGATAATGGGTCGGCGAAGCCGGGCAGGCGAGGTTGTAGATCTGATCAACTTCGACATAGAGAGGAAAGCAGACATCGTGTCGGAGAAACTCGAAGCGCGGGTGCGCTTGCGCGGTCTCCATGTTTCGCCGCGTCCCCGTGTACAAGTTGTCGACGCAGATCACGTCGTGGCCGTCGTGGAGAAGTCGTTCGCACAAATGCGAGCCGATGAAGCCAGCTCCGCCGGTGACGACGACACGCTTTTCCGCCAGCATTCGTTTGCTCCCGCGTCGATTGGCTCGGAATCCCCCCGCAAACGCGCGCCGGTCCTTCGTGCGGCCGGTCGGCGCATATCACAGCCTATGTTAATGTTATGGCGAGATTATGTTAAGCCGGGGCGGGATGAGGGACGGGAGGTCGAACCCGTCAGTCGGAAGGAAGCGCGGAGCAAAAGTGCGAGTTGATGGACAAGAATCGAACATGAGGCGCGAGCGCCGGACGAGCGGGCGACGAGTCGCAAAGTCGATATTCGTCAAGGACGCGAAGCGTAGATTCGGCGCCTGCGCACGGAAGGCGACTGAACTTACCCCGGGAGATCGGCTCCCCGTTCCGAGTTGAAACTGAGGGCGCCGCAACGCGCCTTGGCCGCGGATGCGGAATTCAGCGGAGAGCGCCGTAAGGCAAGCGGTCGGCAACGCTAATGGGGCGCTGCAAAGCCGAAAGGCGGAGAAACAGATAGGCCGAGCCGGCAACGAGGGCCGAAGGCGCGAACGATTGAGAGAGGCGCGTGGGACAGGCGACTCGTGAGAGGAGCGCGGCAGCGGGTCACTGACGCGGCACGGCCTTCGACCCACGCTGGGCGCGATGTTTGAGGAGGCGGGGCCTGGCGATGGAAAGTTTGTGGGCGTCCTCGGTCAGTCGGAGATCATGATGGCGCGCCAGTACAGCAAGGAAGCGGAACTGGCTGAGGTCGCCAAAGAGGCGGTGTTGGGAGTCGATTGGACGGGGAAAAAGACGAACAAAAATGTCTAACCGGATGTCTAGCTTCGACTCCGGAACATTGAAAAATCGGCGCAACGTATTGATTTTAATGGTGCCAGGGGCGGAATCACATTGTATTCTAAGTGATTTGAAATAAAGAGGTTATTGAGAACGCAAGAAAATTGTGCACGCAATGAGTCCGAATTCCCTAGTGGCGACCGTGTGATTCAGAATCGCCTCCTTAGGGTTGCGGCGCTGCAACCGAGAGTAGCGCGAAGGATGACGCGCCGGAAGCGCGACTACGGCCGGCGCAATTCCTGCGAGCCGGCAAAAACGCCGATGACGATAAGCGTATCGCTCGCCCGATCGATTTCGTAGACGATGACATACGAACTTCCGCCCACGACCCACTCAAGCGTGTCCTTCGCTCGGCCACTATGCCCGATGTTGGGCATTCGACCCAAGCGCTCGATCGCCTGGAAAATTCGTTCGAGCATTGCCGCTGCCGCGTCGGGGCTGTCGTTTGCAATCCAGACATAGGTCGCTGCGAGATCGCCGAGCGCGGCATCGTCGATGAGAACCTTCATGCGCGACGGATGGAGAAATGCTCCCTCGCTTGTTCGATCGTGATGAATTTCCGGCGCGAAGCGCTACGCCGCCGCTCCACCTGATCGACTTGGCTCTCTGAGATCGAAACGGGTTTGGAATCCTGTTCTTCCATGTCGATGAGAACGCGCGCCGCGTCTTCCTGGCGCTCTGCCGGCCAAGCCTCGATGCGATCCAAAATGTCCTTGAGTGTCTTACTTACCATGTCTGTATTATAGCATATCCCCAGTTTTCCGCCTGTCCGCGCCGCTGCGACAGAGCACGGCCAGCCCCGGCATGTCGCGACCTGTCGCGGTAGGCCGCGGCGGAGAACGCCGGGGGTGAAATGAAGAGGGGAGCCCGAAGGCTCCCCGTGATCACGTCGTCGCATTCTTGTCTGGTCGCTCGGGACAGGTCAGCGCGTTGTGGCCTTCGCCGTCACAGATTTTGCATCGTCGCGTCTTCTTGGTGAGAGGAGCGCCGCCGAAAAGCGCGGCGAGCTGCTCGTCGATCTCTTCGCGCTTGGCGATGAGTTCCTTGACGCGGGCGATCTGGTTATCGATGTCCATGCATCAGCTCCATCATGATGGCTGTGACGACGTTCACCGTCACGGCGTTGCCGAGCGCTTTGTAACGTTGCGTATCGCTGATCTCGCTATCGCAGCCGAAGCGAGTCCAGTCGTCGGGGAAGCCTTGGAGCCGCTCGCATTCGACGGGCGCGAGGCGGCGAACCCGAGAGCCGGTACGATAGAGGCCGGTCTTGCCGCCCTGGCCGCCGCTCTCGCCCTTTAGCGTTCGGGCGAGGCCGTCCGCGTCGTAGATGCGCTGTGCGTCCGCGGTTCCGCTTGGCGTGATTTCATTCAAGCCGATTCCATCATTGACGTGCCTGCCGACGGCTTCCGTGTCGTGCTGTTCGACGATTGCGCCAGTGGCGCGTTGCGCTGGCTCATCAGACGCGACGCCGTCGTCGGCGAGAGGAAATATTTGTCGGGCGGATTCGTCTCCAAGATGTCCGACAATGAACACGCGCTCGCGGTTTTGGGGGACTCCGTGATTCTTGCTGTTAAGCACCTGCCATTCGACGCGATACCCCAGCTCGACAAGCGCGGCGATGACGGTCTTGAAAGTTCTTCCACCGTCATGAGAAAGAAGCCCCCTGACGTTTTCCAATAGGAAGCGTCGCGGCTTTTTCGCTCGCAGAATCCTTGCGATGTCAAAAAAGAGCGTCCCTCTCGCGTCGTCGAATCCGCGGCGCAGGCCTGCGATGCTGAACGCCTGGCAAGGGAAGCCGCCGACCAGGAGATCGAAGTCGGGGAGCGCGGCCTCTTCGATCTTGGTGATGTCGCCGAAGTTGACGTGAGAGGGGAAGTGGCGGCGGTAGATTTGGAGTGCGCATTTGTCGATCTCCGAATGGCCGACGCAAGTAAGTGCTCGCGGGTGAGCGACGTCTGGAGGGCAGTGACGATTCCGTCGGTTCGAAGGACGAGACGTTTGCCACGCCTTGGGCTCCAGTCCTTCCCGTCGCGATTGCTCTCGCGTCGGGCCTGCTTGGCTTCCTCCGTCCTCCGTTCTGTCAGCGGAAACCACTGCCCGCTCGATTCCGAGTTCGATGCCTCCGATGCCGCTGAACAATGAGAAGTAGTCGATCGATCCATGGCTCATGTGTCCTTGTCCTCTTTCAAGAGGACAGCCAATTATCGCCGGATGAATCGGTCGTAACCGTTCGCTATTGGACGGCGTGAGACATCGGGGGTGACCCCGTTACGCGATGTTACGTCATCACAATTTCGAACGACCGCTTCTTTCCCTTCTCGTCGCAACCTATCTTCGCGGCATGAGCTGGTACGTCGTCATCAAGACCATAAAAGGTCGCCGCTATCGCTACCGTCAGCGAACGTGGCGCGAGAACGGGCGCGTGCGCTGCAAGAGCGAATACATCGAGCCGGTCGACGCGACATTTTTCAGGGGCGGCGGAAAGGAATCGATGCCGTCCGGAAAGACGGCGCAAGATGTGCTGAATTATGAGACGGGCGAACTTGGCAACAGCCTGGACATCGCGGACGACATTGAGCTGTCGGCGCTTCCGTCCGAGCGATTGCAGTGGGTGACAAAATCAAAGAAGGCCGCGAGCGAATATGGCGACGTGAGGCGCGTGTCGGTGGCGGAGCATCGGATCATCGCGTGTGATCGGTTCGGCGGTTTCCTTATCGCGGTCTTGCCGAACGAGCGCGCCGCGGGCGTCACGGAGTTTCTGCGGGACATGGTGCGGAAAAGGAATCGAGATGACGATCGCGGCGAAACGGAATCGCAGGTGCGGGAGCGCGTCGCGATCGAAGATGCGGAGCGCGCGCGGAATGATCGTGTCAATGATTTGCTGACGGCGGATACGATCTCGCTCGATGCGGTCAACGAAATTTCCGACATGCAAGCGGATGCGCAAAGCGAAGGGGAGCCCGAAGGCTCCCCGGATGGCTCACCCGAATAGGCTGAGCGTTTCGCATTTCCTCTCGTCCATCAGCGACGACAGCATTTCGAGCTGCTGCGCCGAGACGGCCTCGGTGAGAAACGCGACGACGTTTTCGATGCCGTTCTCATAGGCCCGCATCACTTCGAGCGGATCGCGCACCAAGTGCAACTCGCCTTCCGTCACGCGATCCGCGCCGAAGATGAATTCGCTCGGCGTGAGTCCGTTCGGGAATGACAGCGTCGGCGACTCCTCGCTCACCGTGCGACCGGCATAGCCGACGATCGTGCCGTCCTTGGAGGCGATAGGGAAGGCCAGGCGGCCCCGGTTCACGCCGGAGGTCGCGTAGCCCGCCTTCCACGCTCGGAAAGTCTCAGCGGCGACCCCAAGCGCCGCGAGCGCGGCGTGAGCCGGATCGAGACCCTTGGCGTAGGCTTCGGGATCGAAGCCGCGCCTTCTCTCGTCCTTGGGCTGGGGGGAACTGTCACTGTTCCCTGGAACTGTACGGTTCCCGGAACTGGTACCAGTTCCCTCGGCGATGAAGCGCGCGGCGTCTTTCTGTTCGCAGCCGCGCACCTTGGCGACGAGCGCGATCATGTCGCCGCCGCCGCAGCCGCCGAAGCAATACCAGACGCCCTTGGCAGGGGTGACGACGAAGCCGCGCGGGTCGCTGCCCTTATGAATCGGGCAACACGCCCGGAGCTGCGCGCCGTGCGCCTTGGTGACGATGCCCAAGAGCGGCAAGACGTCGGCAATGTTCACGCGCGCTTTGAGGTCCTGGAAGTCGACGTAACTGGACATGGTCCTCTCCACTATTTCCTGAGATCAATTATACTGTACGTGGACGTGAAATTAGGAGATGTCCATGAGTGCGACGACGAGTGAACGGCCTGTTGTGCGCAAAGCGCGGGAGAGGGAAGTCCGCGAACCGGATTTCGTCGTGAGGGCGAAAACTGGACCCGGCCGAAAGGATTGGACGACCCTCGGCTATGCCTGGGCTCGGGAGAACGGCGGCGGCTTCTCGGTGAAGCTCAACGCGTTGCCGATCGGCACCGAGTGGGGCGGCGTCCTCAAGCTGCTGCCGCCGTTCGCGGCGGAAGACGACATCCCTGACGAAGGGCATGTGTGAATGCGATGGGCTGCGTTTCGGCGCAGCCCATTCTTGTCGATGGACGTGCCACGCTGCGTGAGCCGAACGGTTTCGCAGATATTATCAATTCAAGGAAGGTCTGCGTTTAATATCTCAAATATATTATCGCCGTTAGTACCGATTATTCTGTTCTTGCTACCTTCACCTGGAATATAGATTGACATCATCATTGGTTGCTGACAAAACATTATTCCCATGTTGATAGATAAATGCGTGGGTAATCCTTGATACAAAGTAGTTGGATGAGTCATAGCGGTACCATTTGAATCAAGAATTTGTACGACGATCGCGCTCTTGTTGGTGTGATTATAAATATCGATAGTGCACCCGCGCGCCTTGTCTACGAGAACGGTGACTAATAGACACATGATCGATACGACACGGGCGGCCGCCATTATTTTGCTCCTGAAGTTGTTTCATTCGTTATCCCGAAATTTTCGACTATCCCGGCTGCGCGACGCGACACCGCCCCGGACAAAGATCGTTCCGCAATTCCACAGAGCGCGCCGAGAGCGATCGCCATCAGGGGATTTTCACTAACCAATATTTTTGTGCTGCCGACGGAAATCGCGGCGAGATTGACCTCCAGTACCAGGCCAAGCACACACGTAAGTAATATGACGAATACCAGCCGACCAACCGGATTTAGACGATCTTGCTCAAGAGCTGCGAGATCGTCGAACGTTACGGTTACCTTTCTCAGTGAAAATGAAAGCCACGTTCCAACGGAAGCGGCAGAAGAAAGAAGTAGAAAATTTCTCAATAGAGTGTGACCGGGCTCCCCAAAAATGTCAGCCAGACTCTTTTCATTTGTCAGAATTGCGGCTAGAAGGAGCGGTAGCGAAAATACAGAAGCCCAGACACCAAGTGTTTTTACATGTTGATTCTTTACAGCGTCGGCTTCACGCGCGACAAAACTGTTTTGAAACGCATCCAGAGCGACACGCGCATATTCCGCGCCTTCGACAGAGGAAAGTCCTGTATCCGCTATCTCTTTGAGTTCGACTAGATAACCGCTCCGCAATCCATCTATTTTATCCGCTTTTGCATTGCCGGGAGCTTCCGACCCGTTCGGGGGTGACGGGTCAGACGAATGTAATAGGCTGCGAGGCGCAGTGCGCCGAGTCAATACGATCTCCACGACCGTCATCGCCCAATGTATACGAGTAAGCAGTGCTTGTTGAGAAACTGAAAACTCGGGGGGGTGAGTGAATGTAAGCGTCTTGGGTGTGTCGTGAGGTTCAAGGTGCGCAAATTCAGGCGAGTTAACGCGATTGAGACCGGCTTCAAAGTTGCCGAACGCGCGCCCAATTTCCTTTGTTAAATGGAAAAGAAGGGTCGGTCGAGACTCGATCGACTGTCGAGTTTGTTGGCATATATCTTCCGCGATCCTACGAAGGTCACGCCCATAGGCCGTGCGGAGCTCAAATTCTCTTGATTTCTTGAACTTGTTGTCAGGTGGTATTCGGCGATCCAATTCGTCCACGCACCGATTAAGTTCTGTCATCAGCGTTGTTAGTTGTGGCACCGGTTCGCTGCCTTCAATTGGGACAATATTGAAATAATGTGGAAACCCAAATGATTTTGGTTTCACCGCGTCATCGAGTGTTAGCACGGGAGTGGTCGAGGCGTATTCGGTCAACTTCGCCTCCTCTTTGTGGAGCGCATGTTGCACCGGTTCATCTCTCGCAAGCGCGAGCCAAATCGCAAACCAAGAGCAAAGCAAGTCGACAAGGGGCACGGCTTTGATCTTGATTGTCGCCGTGTGAGTCCCGTTTTGCAAGACAAAAGGGTGGCCCCTGGCTCGCAATGTTCGTCTGAGGGTGATCCTGGGCAACGTGCACAAATGAACAGTCGTGGATAGGTGCTCCAGGAATCGTATCTATACGCTTTACGTAGTATGTGGCATTGTGGGACGTTCTTTAGCCAATTACTCTGCCCCTATCTGTCGATGAACACCTCCGGTTCGCCGATTCGCCGATAGCCTTCCGTCAGAATATGCCCGGAGACCGGCGGCTTGTTTATCCGTCTCCCCAGCGCCGGCACCGCCTTGAACAGAAACGGATGTGCCCCGGAGAGGTGCCGCGCACCCTCGGCCGTCGTCCGCTTCAGGTGCGCCATGATGTTGCGCATGTGCATCTCGGAGACGGTGATGTTCAAGACCTGCATGTTCGGCACGCCGTAGTGCGCTTTGTAGATCTCGTTGCGCAGCACGAATCGGTAGCCCACGAGGTGCCGGGCGTATGAAGAGCGCGCGAGCTTCGACGCCTCGATCGGCTCGTTGTTGCGGTCGGCCTCCATCGCATAGAAGCTCACGCCGCGCTCGCGGTGCTCGATGCCGCACAACCCGTCCGGAATGAGCGTGTGATCGGCTTTGTCGAGCGTGTAGGGAATTAGGAAGGGATTGCGCGCGGTCTTTGTCGCGGCCGGGCATTTCTCGCGCTTGAAGATGTCGAGCCACGAAACGAACCGCAGGTTCGGGTCTTGCCGACAGCCGAGATCGATCGACGCCATGATGTGCGCCGCCATCACCTCGTGCTCATAGGCGTTCCGGTTCTCGTTGATGCCGGCGCGCCACTGTGCTTGCTGATGCGTGATGCGCTCATTCTCGGTGAGCGCCTGGATGCCGGCGTCGGTGATCGAGACAACAAGGTGATTGTAATTGGCGTTGGCTGAGGCCCGCTGTTGCCACGGTTGTTCGATGAACGCATTCGGCTTTCGTTTGAGCTTCTTCAGCCGCTCGGTGATGGTCTTCTGCGCGACGCTCGGCGCGACGAGCGCGCGCAGCATCGCGGTTGACAGGGGGCCGTGAATAAAGAGCGCGAAGAGAAAATCGAGATCGCGGGGCGTGACCAGGATTGGTCGGCCTTCGGCGTTTGCGTCCCAGCGCGAGGCTCGTTTGTGACGTGACGGCGAAAAGAAATTCATACGCCAATTGAAGACAAAACAATCAAAGAAATCAATACGCTGTATGCACCGCTATGATACCGCGCGTTACCATTCCTTGCTCGGGGTGCTGTGAACAGTATCGTCCGGCAGATCGCGCTTTGGCGGCGGCGCAGGATCCGGCGTCGGGGCCGGGGCGGACGCGGTCGAGGTTGGGGCGTGTTGCGAATAGCGCGCATGGATGTGCGCGCGAAACTTCTCATGCTGCTCCGGTGTGAGCTGCGGGGCGTTCTCCATGGTGAGGAAGGGGACTTGAAGGCGCACCGAGGTCGGCGTCTCACCACGGACATAGACGCCGAACTGCGTCGCCTTGCCCTTGGTCTGCCGCATCGATCGCAGGAAGTCGGCGGAGGTGTGCATGGCCGACGCGCACTCGGACGCGTCCTCGTCGCTGGGTGCCGCGAACTTGATCGACGTGTTGCCGAGCACGGATGATTTGAGGGCGCGCGATTTGAGCTGGCTCATGAGCTGATGAGCGAAAAGCACGCCGAGGCCCATGGAGCGCACTTCGGCAAGCAACTCCTCAAGGCTGTCGTCGAAATAGGAACCGCCTTCGTCGATGATGAGGTAGGCGGGCTTGCGCTCTCGTTCGGGGATGGCGACGCGCTCGAACGCCGCGGCCGTGGTCTGCGCAATCATGTAGCGGCCGAAGAGGGCGGAAGCCTCGCGTTTCAGCAAGCCCTTCGCGGTGTTGACCACCGTGACGCTGCCGGGCGTCTGAAGGCGGTCGAACATGTCGAGGTGATTTTCCGACGCCGAAAACATCCGGTTGAAGGCGGGAACGGCGAGCAAGCCGTAGAGCTTGGCCGCGAGCGAGCGGCGCGTCATGCCGAATGACTGCGGATTGAAAAACTGCGTTTCAAAGAAGCCTTGGGCGAGATCGTCGAGATTGCGGATGCCGTCTTGGAAGGGGCTCTTCGCCAATTCCTTCGACGGGTCGTCGAGAATCTTGATGAAGTCGCGAATGTTTCCGCGCATCGAGAACACAAGCTTCACGACATAGGAAAGCGCGGTCGACTGCTTGCGGCTCATGTCGGCGTCGAGCGCGCTGAAGATGTAACCGTATTGCTCGATGACGCTCGCTTCGATCTGCTCCTGGACGGCCTGCGAGTAGCGCTTGCGTCGCTCGTTCGGGATCGCGAACATGTTGAGCGCCGGGCTGAGTTCCGGATCGATGATGACGAGCCGCTCGGGCTCTTTGGCGAAGAGCTTGAGCTTCTGGATCGTCGCAACCATGTCGCCCTTCGGCTCGATGATGACGAGCGCGGGCGGATCGGGGCCGATGATGTCGTTGTAGATGATGTGCTGGAGCGTCTGCGTCTTGCCCCAGCCGGTCGGGGCCAAGAGGTGCCAGTGTTCAAGGCGATCGGCCGGCTTGATGCCGAAGGGAATCATCACGTCAAAGAGCGGGTAGAGCGGCGTGTCGGTGAGATAGGCGTCGATCATCGCGTGGGGCGTTCCCCGATACTCTTCGATCGGGCCAAGCGGCGGGCGGTGACTGTCGCCGCGCGCGACAAGTTGGGCTTCAAGAGCGGAGAACAATCCGAGCGTGGTGACGCGCGTCGTCCCAAAGGGAGCGATCACGCGCTGAACCACGTCGGGGAGATCGGTGAGAGTTTCCAGAAGCGAGACATGGAATGTGGGTGGGATCTCGGAACCGTCCTCGTCCATCGTGAAGGCCGAGCGCGGCAACCGCTGCGCGAACAGGACGAAGGAACGCGCGACGGCGTCGAGAAATGTGTCGAGGGTTTCCTTCGGGTTCTTGAGCTTGCCGTCGAGCTTGAGAAGATAGTCGGCGTACCGCGCCTTCTCGATCTCGCTTCGGTACGACGGCGGCTCGATTGTGGCGAAGCCTTCGTCTTGGAATAGCCGCCACGCGAGATCGGCGTACGTATTCCAAATGCGCATCGTCGGATATGGGTGCGGGTGTTCGGGTAGCTCGAAGGTCTTGATCGTTTCGACAAGAAGATCGGTGAGTCGGTCTTGATCGGGAAAGTTCGCGGCGGCGATGCGGAGCCTGAGCGATTGCGCCAGGTTCTCGATTTCGTCGTGCACGCGCGTTTTCTGGTCGGCGTCGCGTTGGTCGGCGAGCGCGCCACGCACGTTATAGCCGATCAGCTCGAAGAGGTGGGAGAGGACGAGGAACAGCGCAGAGAACAGGGTCGAGATAGATCGCGCTATCTCGACCCAGGTAAACAAGCCGTCGTTCTTGCGCGGCGACACCGGTCACATCTCGAACGATTCGACCATCGGGATATCTGCGCTCGCGGTCATCATGTTCTTGAGTCCGTCGAGATTGCGACGTATCTCGGCATCGACTTCCTGGGCCTCAAGGGGCGAACCGAAAGCGGAAACGGTGAATGATCCGTCCCTCAAGACTTGCGCGAGCGTGATCGTTTCTTGGCCGACCTTGCTCAGCGTCCGCTCAAGAGTTTTGCGATAGAAGAAGAGGCCCGCTGCGCCGGCCCAGCAGAGCGTGGCGAGCGGCGGACTGAAATAGGTGAGGGGCAAGCCGATAAGGAAGAGGAGGCGCGCGCCGACTCGCAACATTCCTGGGCTGACGGGACTATCGGCACCCTCGGGGTGGTTTACGAAGCCGTGCTCAAAGCCGAATTTGTTGCCGCCGAGAGACCGCTCGCGGATGATCGCTTGTTCTTCCTCGCTGAACGCGAGTGCGCACTTCACATTGTAGAGCGTGCCTTGCCGACGTCTTACGTCTGAATGCTCGATGGTCACCTTCATGGCTGCCCCCTCTGAGCGAGGGCCGATAAACGGTAACTTGGCGAGCCGTGTGTCAAGATCACCGGGCTGAAGATGTGTGTTCAATAAATGCGGCAATTCGTCGCTCCACGTGCTCGCGCCGCTGCGCGAATTGCGCGCGGCAGGCGCGACGAATGTGCGCCGGTGAGGCCGGGTAGACGCGCTCCGGTGCGGGGTCCATGCGCAGTTGGTGCGTGCGCGCGCCGATGTTGATGTAGGCGGTGTGCGGCTCCAACGACGACAGTTCCTCGGGCTTCAAGTTGAAAATCTTGGCGAGGCGTTCGGCGTCGTTGCCGCCGAGCTGAAAGGCGAGCGTCGCGCCGATCGTGCCGACCATCGCTTCGGCGAGATCGTCGGAAACTTGGCCGAGAAATTGGTGGCACAGGGTCAAGGTCACGCCGAACTTGCGAACGCCCGAAAGCATCTCACTGAAGCCGAGGCCGAAATTGTGGAACTCGTCCACGGTCACGTGGAACGGTGTCCGGGTATCGCTGCGCTGCAAGGCGGCAGTGTGCAGCGCGGAGATGAGAAGCGCGCCGATCAAGGATGACTTCTGAATGCCGAGCTCGCCTTGGGCGAGGCGCGCGACAAAAATCTTTCTGCCGTCCATGATTTCCCGGAGCGAGAGGCGCGAGCGCGGCTGACCGATGATATTTCGTACGGTGGGATCGGTGATGAGTTGGCCGATCTTGTTCAAGGTGGAAAGCGTGCGTTCGCGCTGCTCTTTCTCCGGCATGTGCTTTGCGAAATCGGTTTGCCAAAAGTCCTTGACGGCAGGATCGCGCACGTGGCCGAGCACGCGCGCCCGATATGTTTTCGGCGTCATGATGTGTTTGAGGCCAAGCAATGTGCCGTCGGGAAAATCCAGGAGCGCGGCTGACGCCGCATAGAGAAACATTTCGAGTTGCGGTCCCCATGACGTGCCCCAGATCGCCTTGAAGCAATCGACGACCGATGAGGCGACGAACGGGCGTCGCTCGATTGGCACGTTATGAAAAATGTTGAAGCCGATCGGAAAGTCGCGATCAGAAGGATCGAAGAGCACGACGTCTTTCCGCCGTTTCGGCGGAACAAGTTGCAGCACGGCGTCGGCGAGATCGCCGTGCGGATCGAAGACACCGACGCCGTTACCGGCGCGGATGTCTTGGGCGATCGCGTTCAAGAGGAATGTCGATTTGCCGACGCCGGTCTTACCGATCACCCAGAGATGGCGCGCGCGTTCGTCGTCGGAAATCGAAAAGATCGGCCGCGACCGCCGCCGCCTTCGCTTGAAATCAAAGCTATCGTACTTCGCTCGTCCGATCTCCATGGCAAGGCAAGCGTCCCACGCCCGGACATCCTTATGTCGGAGGAGAAGGGGAGTGGTGCCGCTTGCATTGGCACAGGAATGCGTCGCTATGCCGTAAGAGCTGCCTGCGGTCATTATACGCGATGTGTAGTGTTAACACGCGTGACGATCGGGAAGTGTCCGATAGGGAGTGTCCTTTAGGAATCGCCGCGTCGCGCGGAAACGGGTAACCGTCCGGTGGGGGCCGCGCTTGTGGTGTGTTGGCCTCGCGTTAAGCACCCTCGCCGAATGCAATCGCGATTATCGGACGCGCCGGATGGTTTTGCTCGAACCAGACGGAAGCAATGTG
>Ga0181520_10001449_pt1 | contig 48211 bp, 29 predicted proteins | sample PEATcosm2014_Bin_29_FD_132451 | JGI IMG/M metagenome (GOLD analysis project Ga0181520, IMG submission 132451) | Peatland microbial communities from MTU Mesocosm Facility, Houghton, MI, USA - PEATcosm2014_Bin02_30_metaG | ecosystem: Environmental > Terrestrial > Soil > Wetlands > Peat | place... | reverse complement strand
TTGATGTTATTTGCCGATTTCAACCCTGAACTGGCTAAATTTATACATCAAGCAGCAACCGGTCGTGCGTGTCAGACAATTTCTGGTGCCGGGGTGCTGGCGCACGGACACCCATCCCAACGGCCCTCGTAGCGCCGGCGTCCCGCCCGGTGATCGAACTGGCGGCGAGACGCCGCCAGCACTCGCCGCCGGGGACGGCCGCGCCACCTGGGCGTCGGTTCAGGGGTTCAACACTCGCAATTCAAGCTCGGGGAATGCTTGCGGATGGCCACCAGATTTTCTACCGTCCCGGCGGGACTTTTTCATTTGATGGACGCGATACCCAGCCATGAATGGCCGGGCCATTGTCATCGCGTCGCTCCGCGACTTCGCCGCCTGCGCGCCCTTCACGTGACAAAAATTCAAACGCCCGTTGCCCCGTGGGTCCACCCCAAGCTGTATTTGGCCGGGTCTTGGCAGACGGCCACCCTGGCGCACGGCCAGCCCTAGCGGGCGGCCACCAGATTGGGTCTTGGCCGGGGAGCGCGATGTTCCGGTGGCCGTTTTCGGGGAGCGCGATCATCAAACGCCCTGCCTTCCACCGCTCCTCCGGCGCTCGGTTCCAAGTCGTCACGCCATTTTACAAGCTGGGCCGGGTTCCGGCTGGGATGGCACCAAGTTCGCCGGCGGCCATGGCTTCCTCGGTTCACGGGGCATTGGTGACCACCATGCCCAAATCATAGATGAGCACGCCTGCCTTGGTTTGCCCGGACGCCAGCGCAAACCAGTCAATGTAATATTGGCCGTTCACGGCGGGAATGTCGTCGAACTGTTTTTGCACAAGCGGGCGTGCCGCTTCCAACTGCTGTTGCTGGTTGAGCGCGGCGGTGGCGGCCTCGTGTTCCCGTGCCGCCAGCCGGGTGTAATGGCTGGCATTGAGGTTGGCGACCTTGCTTCCGGAACGGAGCCAGGCCCGGGCGCGGTCCTCGGCCCGTTGCGCCGCATGGGTGTCGGCCTGGTAACTGCGCTGGTCATTGGTGATTTGCAATGTCGCCGCGTCAAGCCGGGCTTTCAAGGCATAATAGGTCTGTTCTTCGGTGACGGGCGGATGTTTCAAAATGATGCGCGCATTGGTGTGAATCGTGGGACTGGTGTAAATGACCGCGTTCACCACCCAGCCGGAGGGCAGGTCGCCGGCCTTGGTGCCGGTGATCCGCCGCCAGGCGGCCAGTGGTCGTTCCGCGTCGGGAGTGGCGTCAGCGGCGGTGTCATGGTTGGTGGCGGTGGTGCTGGCCGCAGGCTGCTGCAGCCACCATTGAAACAGCGGCGTCAGGTCCACCGCCGCGCGATTGCCGAAGACGCGGACGGGATACCGGCAGGCCAGCCAGTCCTGATTGGTCTGTGCCGAAACGTTTGCTGCCATCGTCAGCATCAACAGCAAAAACAGCCCGGTTGTTTTCATGATCATCAGCTTCATCCTGTCACATCCGGGCCGGATTTCAAGCGGCTGCAAATCAACCTCCCGGCCTTCCTCATGCGCCGGAATTGACGCCGGCCATTTTCCCGCACACACTTTCCACCATCCGTTGCGCGACGCCCATGCCGCGCTCGACACCGCCGACCTCGCCGCCTACGGCTTCAGCGTGAAGAAAGATTTGCCCGCCCAACTCCTGGCCCTCAACCAGCATGTCGCCGCCGCTTGCATCAAAAATTGGCAAGTAGTTGGCAAAGGAAGGGGAGTTTTCATCGTTCGTTTTGATGGAAACTGGGGTATGAAAAGCGGTCAATCTTTGTTCTTCACGCTGTTCCTGCTCGTGTCGCTGCCGGCCTTTGCGGGCTTGAAAAACAGCGACTGCCTCGACTGCCACGGCGACAACACGCTGTTCAAGACCAATGCCGCCGGCAAAGCCATCTCGCTGTTTGTGGATGCGGCCAAATTGAAATTGTCCGCGCATGGGACGAACGCCTGCATCAGTTGCCACGCCGACGTCACCACCAAGCATCCCGATGACAACCAGCCGGTCGCGCCGGTGAACTGCGCGCTGTGCCACGCGCGGCAGACGGACAGTTTTAACGCCAGCGTCCACGGTCTCGCCTTGAAGGCCGGCCATGACGACGCGGCGACGTGCCGCGACTGCCACGACTCGCATGAAATGGTTTCCGCCGATTCGCCGACCTCGCCGATTTATTTTTCGCGCCAGGCGGAAACCTGCGGCGCGTGCCACGACAAGGAGGCGCGCGACTGGGCGCAGAGCGTTCACGGCAAGGCGGTGCTGGCCGGATCGCACGACGCGCCGACCTGCACGGGCTGCCACGACGAACACAAAATCCGCTCGCTCAAAAGCAGCTCGGCGATGGCGATTTCCGAGGATGTCTGCAGCCGCTGCCATGCGTCCGAGCGGTTGAACACCAAATACAACCTGCCCGCCGACCGGGTGAAAACTTTCTTTGACAGCTACCACGGCCTGGCGGCGCAATACGGCTCCACCGTGGCGGCAAACTGCGCGAGCTGCCACGGTTTCCACAAAATCCTGCCGTCGGCGGACACCAATTCCACCATCAACAAAATCCATCTGGTCGAGACCTGCGGAAAGTGTCATCCGGGCGCGAACAAGGAATTTGCGCTGGGCAAAATCCACGTCGAACCGGACGGGCAGGCGGGCGGCGCGGATTTTGGCAGCCGCTTGAACCGCTGGGTGCGGCAGATTTATCTGCTGCTCATTTTTGCCACGATTGGCGGAATGCTGGCCCACAACGGCATTCTGTTCGTGAAAAAAACGGCGGCGCGGCTGCGCTCGACCGTGCGGCCCGTGGTGCGGATGACGGTCTCGCAGCGCTGGCAGCATTTTGTCTTGGCGACGAGTTTCATCGTGCTGGCGGTCACGGGCTTTGCGTTGAAATTTCCCGATTCATGGCTGGCCAAGGTGCTGGGTTCCAGCGAACCGTTCCGGCGCTGGGCGCATCGCATCGCGGGCCTCGTCATGCTCGGCATCGGCGCGTATCATCTGATTTACCTGCTGGCGTCGCGCGACGGGCGGAAGCTGGTGGCGGACTTGTTCCCGGTCAAAAAGGATGCGCTGGACGTCTGGCAGGCCGTGCGTTATCTGGCCGGATTCACCAGGGAAAAGCCAAAAATCGGACGCTTTGGCTACGCGGAAAAAATGGAATACTGGGCGGTTGTCTGGGGCACGATCATCATGGGCGCGACGGGCCTGGCGATCTGGTTCAAGATTGATGTGACGCAGCATCTGCCGCGCTGGGTGGTGACGGTGGCGACGACGATTCATTATTACGAAGCGGTGCTGGCCTGCCTGGCCATCATCGTCTGGCATTTTTACCACGTTATTTTCGACCCGGAAGTCTATCCGTTGAACACCGCCTGCCTCGACGGGCGCATCTCCGAGGAGTTCCAGGCGCATGAACACCCGCTGGAACCGCCCGCGGAACAGCGCCGGGCCGACATGCCCAGCGCTTTGGAAGGCGGCAAAGAAATCTGATTTACAACATAAGCGGAAAATGAATCATCAAACCTCGCCAAAAGTTGCATAGCAAATGGCAAAAAACGGCAAGCAGCTTTTTACAGCCGGGTTAAAGTAGGACTCGGAAAACGACAAAGTCTGAACCAAAATGAAAATTTTCGTTGCCGGATTAAGCTACAAGACCACGCCGGTGGAAGTGCGCGAGAAGCTCGCGGTGCAGCGCCCGCGGCTGCAATGCTGCGGCTGCCGGCTCAAGCTGCGCGGCGGACTGGACGAGGTGGTGCTGCTTTCGACCTGCAACCGGGTGGAGATTTACGGCGTGTCGCCGTGGATTCATGGCCGCGTCCAGCAGCTTTTCCAGGAACTGACCGGCAGCGATTTTGATTTCACCCCGCACCTTTACGTCAAGGAAGGCGCGGAGGCGGCAAAACATCTGTTCGCGGTCGCCAGCGGGCTGGACTCGCTCGTCATCGGCGAAACCGAGATCACCGGCCAGGTCAAGAATGCGTATCAAGCCGCGAAAGACGCCGGCCTCGTCGGCAAAAAAATGAACCGCCTGTTTCAGACCGCATTTTCGGTGGTCAAGGCCGTCCGCACCAACACGGCCATCGGACGCGGTGCGACCTCGGTCGGCAGCGTGGCGGTGGAGCTTGCGGAGAAAATTTTCGACCGTGATTTGAGCGCCAAGACCGTGATGATTTTGGGCGCGGGCAAGATGGGCGAGGCCTGCGTGAAACATCTCGCCAAGCGCGGCGCGAAAACCGTGCTGGTGGCCAACCGCTCGGTGGCGCGCGCGGAAAAACTGGCGGCGGAATTTGGCGGGCGCGCGGTGCGGATTGAAGATTCGGCGGCGGCGCTGACCGAGGCGGACATTCTGGTCAGCTCGACCGGCAGCCCGGAAATTGTTTTGAAGCGCGAGGAGGTGGCGAAGATTTTGCCCGCGCGCCGGAACCGGCCGCTGGTGCTGGTGGACATCGCGGTGCCGCGCGACATTGACCCGGCGGTGGCGGAACTGCCAAATGTTTTTCTTTACGACATTGACGACCTCGAAGCCGTCGTCCGCGAGAACACGAAAAATCGCGAGCAGGAACTGGCCGTCTGCCAGCAGATCATCGCGGAACACGCGGCGGCATTGATGGCGCGCTTTGACTCGCCGCTTGCGAAACGCGCCCCGGCGGCCGCCGGGCCGGCGCCCGGCTGGATGATGGGCGGCGCGACGGCGTGACGAGAATTTGCCATGGGCAAGCAACTTTCAACGAACAAATCGGGCAGCGTGTCCGGTGCTTGGTTTTTCGCTGGAACAACCGGTGTCCCGCGAGGCTGGTTGTGAACCGATAAAACCAAACCAGGCACACGAAATGACGGAAACGAAACGATGAAGAATGGCTCCCGGCAGGCGGCCTGTTTGCCGCCGAGGGGAAGAAAGTGAAAAGCTGGTTGCAACCGCGAAATCCGTCCGCAGAAAATGACGGGCAAATCGCAAAATCAAGTGGTTGAATTCAGCCGTTTGCTTTCCAGTTGTCCGGTGGCTGTTTTTGTTCAGCAGCGAAGAAACCAACAGATAAAAATTATGAAAAATCAAAATCCTTACTGCAAAATGTCGGCCAGCCTGGCAGCGGCTGCCCTGACGTTGATTGGCAGTATGTCCGCTGTTCAGGCGGCCGCTCCGGCCTTGACCGGAGCCTTAACCCTGCGTCCGTTGACGCAGACGGAAATAGCCCGATACCAATTGACGAATCCACCGGCCCAGTTTTCAGGCGGCCTCAGCACAATCGGGATTGGCGAGCCAGCCTATCTTGAGGCGTTCGTGAACCTCTCCATCGCGCCATCCAACATCACCAGCGTTACTTGGACGCTGACCAGCGCGCCGTCCGGCTCCTCGGCGGTCATCTTGCCCAGCCCACTGGGTGCGAACGTGCCGGTCTATAAAACGGCGGACGCCCTGATTTACCAGATCGCGGGCCGGGCCATGCTGCGTCCGGACGTGGTCGGGTCTTACACCGTTAGTGCCACCATCGCGGCGGCGGGCAGCGGTTCGACCAATGTCTCCATCCATATCACGGGCGCCACCTACCTGGGCGTCACGACTTGCGCTTCCTGCCACGGCGGCTATTTTCCCAACATAGCCAACACCTATTCCACTTACACGAACACGCCTCACGCCACGTTCTTCACCCTCGCCATAAACGGTTTGGAAAGCAGCCACTATAGCAAGAGCTGTATTCAGTGCCATGTGGTCGGCTATGACACCAACTCCTTCGCCAACAACGGCGGCTTTGATGATGTCGCGGCGGCGCTGGGCTGGACTTTCCCGGCGACGCTGAACACCAACAACTGGGCGAACATGCCGCAGGAACTTCAGGATCTCGGCAACATTCAATGTGAAAACTGCCACGGCCCCGGCAGCGAGCACGTGCGCTTCACCGGTGGCCAGCCGGCCAACACCAACGCCATCTCCGTCGAATACGGCGCCGGCGACTGCTCGCAATGCCATGACGACCTGAACAACCATTATTACAGCGCGGAGTGGAACAATTCACTGCATGCCGCCATGACCCGCACGCCTTCCGGCACTGCCAGCCGCATCGCCTGCGTCCGCTGCCATACGGCGGACGGCTTCGTCCAGTATGTGGCGAACCAGGCTAATCCCGGCAACTATGTCACCAATTATGCTTATGAAGCGGTTACCTGCCAGTCCTGCCACGATCCGCATGATGCTTCCAATCCGCATCAGTTGCGCACCGGCACAACGGTTCCGCTCGCGGACGGCACGGTGGTCACGAACGCCGGCGCCGGCGGTTTCTGTTTCAACTGCCATACCAGCCGCAATGGTTCCGTCACCAACAGCATTGTCAATTATCCGCAGTTGCTCACCACTTGGAACGGCGGTTCCAGCTTCGGCACGCATGACAGCCCGCAGGCCGACATGCTTGAAGGGGTGAATGCCGTGACCTACGGCCAGGTGATCCCCAGCGCGCCGCACGCCAATGTGATCTCCAACACCTGCGTCGGCTGCCATATGCAGACGATTGCTTCCAGCTCTCCGGCCTTCACCCTGGCCGGCGGACACACCACCAAGATGAGCTACAACGTCACCAACAACGGCGTGATCACCAAGGTTCCCGTCGCCAATGTCTGTGCTCAATGTCACGGCAGCGTCACCAACTTTGACATCCCGGTTCCCGACTATGTTGGTTATGGCTACAGCCAGGGCATCCAGACCCAGGTTCAGATTCTGCTTAACCAATTGTCCATGCTGCTGCCGAACAAGACTTACCAGGCAAATCCCGCCAACTATGTCGCGGACGGCCTGGTCAAGTCGCCTTCAACGCAGACCAACTGGCCGACGAAATTCCTCCAAGCGGCTTACAACTGGCAGTTCGTCAGCAACGACGGCAGCCTGGGTGTCCACAATGCGTTTTACGCCATCGGCTTGCTCAAGGCGTCCATCGCCAATCTGACCGGCATTTCCACCACCGGCGGCCTGCCGGATGCGTGGTTGAGCCAATACTTCGGCCCCGGCTTTGCCACGAACTCGGCGGCAAGCCCCAACGCCGTCAACAACACCAACGGCGTGCCGAACTGGATGATGTATGCCTTGGGCCTCGCCCCGAACGCCGGCTTCAATGTCGGTGGCAGTGGTGAGATTTACTTCAATGGAAATAACATCGTCAACGGAGCCACCAACACCATCGCCATCTATACGGCGGCGGAAGTGGCCTTTGACACGGTCGTGGGCACCACCTATACGATCCAAGGCATCTCCGACCTGACCGGCACCTGGCAGAACATCAGCACCAACCTTCCCGGCACCGGCGGCACCATCAGCTATGTGACCCCAACGCGCGGCAATACCCAGTGGTTCTTCCGCGTGGTTCACACCCCGTAAAAATCCCGACTGAATCCAGACTGAAATCATTCACACCCCTTCCCGCGAAAGCGGGGAGGGGTTTTTGCCTTTCAGTGCCTGCGGAAATAATCTCTGAAAATGTTCTCAGGGTGGAACCGGCAGCCTGCCGCCGCTGCTTGGGGCGGCAAGTTGCTGCTCAAGACGGGACGGCAGCCCGTTCCACCCATTTTTCAGACCGGCTCTTGGCCAAGTCCGGCTTTCGGGTTGAAAGGAAAAGCCGGACCGAGTATTTGTTCCGGCCTGGCATATTTGACAGACGCTTGTTCAGCCATGAATGGCCGGGCTGTTGTCAACGCTTCACACGCCGCACCAATTGGCCATTCCTCCATCCAAAAAAATGCCAGGCTGGCAACGGAGGAAACCTGCGTCTGTCAGTCGGCGTTGCGGCCGGGAATTATTTCGCGTCGTTTGTGGCGCCGGCCTTCATGCGTTGGAAGACGGCCAGTTGAAGCTGGAGCCTGGCGGCGATCTGCTTGAATTTCTCCGCCTGCGCCAACTGCACTTCCGAGAGATGTTTTTGGGCGGCTTCCAGGTCCGCAGGGGAACCGCTGTTCTGCGCCTGAACGACCTGTTGCTGGGCGGCGTTCATCTGGGTTTCCATTTCGGTGCCGGCCTCGGCGCAGGCTTTCAAGAATTCCGCATGAAAAATCTGATCGGCCGTCTCCACCGAAGTGGCGTTCATATCGGGGACAAGGCGGTTGACGGACGCCATGACTGCGGCGTTGGGTTTGGCGATTTCGGGAGCGGGGCGGGCCGGGGCGGCGGCGCTGGCCACGCGTAAAATGGCGCGGGCCAGATCGTATTCCAGAGCCGGCTCCCATTCCGGCTGAAGCCGGGCAAAGGATTCCTTGCTCTTACCGCTCGCGATGGTGAGGCCGAGAAAACAGGCGTCACCCTTGTCCAGATTGAACGCCTGAAGGCCGTCCGCGCTGGCGGCGTTGGCGTTGGTTTCGGCGGGCGTGTCAAAGCGGGTGATCTGGACTTTGCCGCCGCTGGCGGTCTGCACGGCGTCGAGCAACTCCGCCACGCGCCCGGCAAAAGCCGGAAGACTTTTGCCGTCGCTTCCCACCGGCAGCAGGGAATAATAGCGGATGGTCACCGGTGCGGCCAGTTGACCCAGCAAATTTTTCATCGGCGTGGAAAGCCCGCCGGCGGCGCGGCTGGATTGCTCGTGATGAAACCAAATTCCGGTGAGCACAACGCCGAGCAGAAAAAAAGAGCCGGCCAGCAGCAGCGGACGGCGGCGGGGGGCGGGCAGTTCGGCGGACGGGGATGAAGCGGCGGATGTCATGCAATAATGCTTGTTCTATACGGATATTATGTTCCGGCATCGGGCCGGTCTGTCAATGGCAGAAATAGCATGGCGTCATCCGTCCGTCAAACTGTGCAATTCTAGTCTAGCATGAGACAAAAAATGGGTGGTTTTAGTTTTGGATCGGCGTAAAGTTGGCTGCATAAAAATCTGGCCGCCCGCGGCCGCTGCTTTTGAAGTTGCCGACGGATGATGTGTCATTCAAAGTTGCGCGGCGGGACATGTGCGTTTCGATTTTCAGCCCATGGTTTGTATGAAATCTTTATCAGTGAGACTGCTTGGCCTGGTGTTGACGGGCGCTGGTTGCTGGGCGATGACGGCGGCGGCCCAGCCGGTGCAACATCTTTCCACCACCCAGCCGGGCGGAATGCCGGGCACGCCGGTGATGGAAAACATTTCCAAACTGACCAACGGGGTGCAGATCATTTGGGACGGACCGTCCGGCTATTATCAAGTCTTCCAGAAAAGCAACAGCCTGACCGCAGCCTGGCTGGCGCTGGGCAAGGCCACCAATCTGGTCCGCACGGCCACCATCACCCAGCTTTATAGCAACGCATTTTTCCGCGTCTCCGGTCCGGCTCCGAAATATGCCGGCTCCAGAATTTGCATTTCCTGTCATCTGAACGTCTGCCGCTTCGAGACGAACACAGCGCACGCCGGTGCTTTCAGCAGCGTGGCGTTTCAGGCGTCAGGCGGTCAGACCAATGCGTCGTGCCTGCCTTGTCATACCGTCGGCTATGGATTGCCGACCGGCTTCGTGAGCGCGACGGCGACGCCGCTGCTCGGCGGGGTGCAATGCGAAAACTGTCATGGCCCGGCGGGGAACCATGCCGCCAGCGAGGATGACCCGACCGTCCGGCCGCGCGCGGAAATTGCCGCCACCGTCTGCGGCGGCTGCCACACCGCCAGCCATACCACCTTCACTACCGCGCCGACCTTTGAGGAATGGTCGTCCAGCGGCCACGCCACTGTCGTGCCGGATGCGCTGCAAGTCATGGCTGCGTCCACCAACAACATCAGCAGTTGTGGCGTCTGCCATTCCGGTTCCGCCCGGCTCGCATTCATCAACGGACAAAATCCCGCCGCCACGCTCGCGAACGATTTCAATGTCCCGATCACCTGCGCCGTCTGCCATGACCCGCACGCGACCAACGCCAATCCGGCGCAACTGCGCGGTTCGGTTTCTTCCACGAATAATTTTTACCTCGCCAGCGCGGATGCGGCCAGCGTGGGCGCGTTCACCAACAAATACAACGCCAGCACCAACATCAACCTGTGCGCACAGTGCCATAACGACCGTGGGGCGGCTTGGACGGACACCGCCCGCGCGCCGCATCATTCGTTGCAATATAATTTCCTGCTTGGTTCCGTCGGGGAATTGCCGGATGGCACGGCCACGTTCAATCCTGGCACGCACGTCGGTCTGCCATCGGACGCCGACTTTTCAATTTCCGGGACGTTTTATCTGACCAACCAGTGTGCGGCCTGCCACCTGCCGGCGGATGCCGCTGTCGCCGGCGCTCACGATCATTCGCTGACGGTGAGCTACACGGTTTGCGCGAACTGCCATGACGGACAGGCGGCACAGTCGTCCCTGACTCAGAATCTGTCCAACACGGTTTCCTCGGTAATTTTCACCCTGAACCGCTGGGCCGCGATCAAGGCGCCGGCGGCGTTGCGCACCAGTGGCGTCGTGCCGTGGGAATACACGACGCCCGGCGGCCTGACCTGGCAGACCAACGCGGCGGGCAATGTGACGAGCTGGACGCTGAACGAGTCGGTGAATTTCACCGGACCGAACGCCGCCGGCCAGGCTTTGATCGCGACCAACATCCTGAAGGCGCGGTTCAATTTGTATCTCGTTCTGGACGACGGCAGCTTTGGGGTTCACAACCCCATTTTTGCGCTCGACTTGTTGAATGCGGCGGAAACCTGGATTGACCAGGAACTGAACAAATAAAAACCGGCGTAGCCTGCTTTGACAATTTTAATTTTCAATGCGCATGAAATGACCGACAAACCAATCTCTGCATGACAAAATTGACCTTCATAAAACATTTGTGGCCGCGCAACCGGCGGGTGCGCAATGTCACGCTGGCCGCAGTTGCGGGCATTCTGGTGCTGGCCGTCATTTCTTGCGGCACCACGCGTCAGGCCGTCGTCCTGCCGGAGGTGCCGGGGGCAAAATACATCGGCTCCAGCGAATGCGAGCAGTGCCACGATGAATTGTGCCGCAGCTTCAAGACCGCCGATCATTCACGGCTGCTGGCCAAAGGAAAAAACGGGAAGGATTACGGCTGCGAATCTTGTCACGGCCCGTGCAGCATCCACTCGGATTCCGGCGGTGAGACGAAGCCGCCTTACAGCTTTACGGCCGGTCGTCCACAGCCGACGGGCTTGGGCGCGCGGCTGCCGCTGGAACCGGCGCGGGCCATTGAAACGGTTTGTTATACCTGTCACCTGGACGTGCGCGGCCAGTTTAATCTGCCGAGCCACCATCCCGTGCCCGAAGGCAACATGACCTGCATCCAATGTCATCCGCCGCATCAGGGTGTCGCCTTTGTTGCAGGCGGCACGCAGTTGCTTTCCCAGAATGAAAACTGCCTGCAATGCCATGAAGCGCAGCAGGGGCCGTTTGTGTTTGAGCACGAGGCATTGCGCGAAGGCTGCACGACCTGCCATTCGCCGCACGGCAGCATCAACGCCAAGCTGCTCACGGAACGGAACGCCAACCTGTGCATGAAATGTCATTTCCAGCAGGTCCAGCAGGGTGGCGGCATCCTGATCGGCGGCATAGACCATACTTCGAAGTTAAGCGAGGGCAGTTGCTGGAGTGCCGGCTGCCATGAAGCCGTCCACGGTTCACGCGTGAGTCCGACCTTGAGATTTTAACCAACGCCACGGAAGCCGATGAAAAAACAATCTCGCAAAATGAAGAAGCTTTCCGCGCTGCGCCGGAAGGCCGGTTATGTCGTGGGCGCGTCGCTCCTCGCCGCCGGGGTGCAGTCGCGGGCGGCGGACGGGGTCAAGCCGGAGCAGTTGTATGAAGGCGGCACGAACACTTATAACAACTGGATCGAGCTTGGTGCTGGCGGCTTGATCACCAGCGGCAACAAGGCGCAGGCCGAGCAGCGCACCGGCCTCAACAACGGCGCGTTTGGCGGCATTGAAGATCTGCATTACCAGACGGACATCGCCAAGAAGACCACGTTCACGCTCGATGGCCATTCCATCTTTGACAATCACAATTACAAGGTCGGCCTCGGCGTGGAAAAAGAAAACCTGGGTTTTATCCGTTTCAGCTTTGAAAATTTCCGCTACTATGATTCCGGCAACGGCGGTTATTCCCCGGTGGCTGGCACTGCCTATCCGAACCCGGGCGACGCGCTGGCGCTGGATCGCGGGAAGATTTCATTGGAAGCCGGATACAACAAGGAAGGCAAGCCCAAGGTAACTTTCAAATACACCCACACCTATCGCAACGGCGAAAAAAGCTCAACCGACTGGGGGCTGCCGCTCGACCCGACGTCAGCGGCGTTGCGGCTGTATTCCGGCGTGCTGGGCATTGATGAGAAGTCCGATGCCTTCCAGCTCGATGTGGCGGATCGCATCAAAAAGACGGATGTCGGTCTGGGCTTCCGGTTCGAAACCAGCCAGTTGAACGACGGCCATCTGCTGACTTCGTTTCAGTCGCAAAAGATCACCGACCAGCAGGACGTCTCCTACGACATGGAAAGCGTCCATGCCTTTACGGAAACGTGGCTCAAGCCAACCCTGTTTCTCTCCACCGGTTTCATGTTCGCCAATGTGGAGGACACGTTCACCGGCAGCCGGATTTACGGGGACGATTTTGACGTGGTTTATTCCGCGGCATATCCGGCCAACTATTACGGCTACTACAACCTGGACGGCATGTCGCACCAGCACGAGTATGTCGTGAACGTCAACCTGATGTCGCTGCCGGCGAAAAATTTCACCATCACGCCTTCCCTGCGCGTGCAAAAAGAAGACTGGAACTCGCAGTCAACCGAAAGCGTGTTTGATCCCGGTGGGGCGACAGACCAGAATTACTTTGCCAACAACAGCGGCTATGATTCGCTGGAGGTGCGCGAGCGGCTGGAAGCGCGTTACACCGGGGTGACCAACTGGGTTTTCTCCGCCACCGCCGATTTGACCGAAGGGCAGGGAAACTTTAACGAAACTGGCGGCATCACCTCGCCAACTTTGCCCGGGCCACCCGACGGACAGTTGACCACGCCGGTGCAATTTTACACGGACGATTCGCGCTTCTTCCAGAAATATGCCTTGAGCGCCCGGTGGTATCCGGTCAAGCAGGCCAGCGTGGACGTCGGCGGATACTACAAAGACAACCATTACGACTACGCCAACTCAACCGACAGCACGCCGAACAGCGCCGGCCCAGGCTATCCACTTTATCCCGGTTTCCTCGTCTATCAGGGATTCCAAACCTGGGACGGCAACACGCGTCTGACGCTGCGTCCTTTTAGCAAAGTCACATTGGCCAGCCGTTACGAATATCAAATCTCCACCATCTCCACGACGCCTGACCCGGCGTCGGGCTTGAGCGAGGTGGACGCTTCGCAGATGCACAGCCACATCTTTGGCCAGAACGTGAGTTGGACGCCGTTGAACTGGCTCAGCCTGCAGGCCGGGGCCAACTATGTCATCAGCGAAACCAAGACGCCGGCCTCCGATTACACCCAGGCCATCCTGAATTCCCAGAACAACTACTGGACCCTCAACTTCAACGCCGGCTTTGTGCTGGACGACAAGACGGACTTGAACCTGGGCTATTTTTATTATCGCGCCGCCGACGGCCAGAACAGCATTGGCAGCAACGGCCTGCCGCTCGGCACCGACGCCTTGGAGAACAGCGCCACGGCGACGCTCACCCGGAGGATCACCAAAAACCTGCGCTGGAACCTGAAATACGCCTTCACGCATTACGAGGATTTTGCCTCGGCGGGCAGTTGCAACTTCAACGCCAGCGTCATTTCTACCAGCCTTCAATATCGCTTCTAGCCGCCCCTCCGGACTGGTTGAAGCACGGTGGCTGTAATGCCGGTTGCGGTCAGGCCGGGCTTGGTCACTGGCAATGTCTCGACGGAGACATCCCCGCCGCGAACGGGCGCAGCTCGAAAAATTCATTGAATCTGAAAGACGATTATTATTTGATTCTGTCCGGCCATCACGACGAGACGGCAAAACGTCCGAAAAGTGGAACTGACCGGCCAGGACTTTCCCGCAAAACCCGGCACGCTATGATGAGTTGCACCAGGCCGTTCCAGAACATCGGTTGCTCAAAAAATCATAAACCTCGTATGCCTGCCAGGCCTGGCTTGATTATTTTTTGGAATTGACAATTGATTGACGGCGAAGCGCCGCATCCCCGCTTTCGGGGATGGTATGCGAGCAAAAGGGAGATTATAGTTTTCAAGAAATTACCCATCATTTAACAATGATCCGAAAAAACTCACTATTATAAACACATGAAAAAAACAAAACCCCCAACAAAAATCTTGGCGAGCCTGGCGGCGGCCATAATTGTGCTCTGCGGCGGCGCCGTTCAAGCGCAGCCGGTCATTGCCAACGCCTTTCCAGACGGCACCTATCAGTTGCAGTCAGCAAAAGCGCTCACTTTTACCGCCACTGCTTCTGCGGGCATCACTAACATTTCGGTGCAGTTAAGCGCCACCAAGCTGACAGGTGGAACCTCTTTAAGAAATTTGACGTCCGCCAGCGGGTTGACCGTCACCGGGCCATCCACGAGTGAAAGTGTGAGCGCTCCCTTGACGAGCAACCGGCTTTATTCGGCCACCATCCAAGTGACGGATGCGAATGGCGCCACGACCAGCAGCAGCCTGACTTTCGACACCATTAGCCCCGCCTATGTCTTTGAGGCGGAAGATTTTGACTATAACGGCGGGCAATTCTTTGACAATCCGCAGACGAATGCCTATGCAAATCTGGCCGCCACCACCAGTGATGCTTACAATCTTAACGGCGGTGGTGCTTACCGCCCGGTGGGCACTTCTGCCAACGGAGGTGCCGGGCTGTCAACCGAAAGCACTGGGGATACGCCGCGGGCACCCTATATTGGCACCGGGAAAACAGATTATGATGTCGGATACACCGATAGTGGTGACTGGGGCAATTACACGCGGCACTACCCGGCTGGCGTATATAATATTTATATGCGCGCCGCCAATCCCAACGGGCCCGCAAGCGATGCGGCCAGCATCTCGGTGGTGTCCGGCTCCGCTTCATTGAGCGCTGCGGGCACGTTTGCCGTTCCGACCACGGGTGGCTGGCAAATATATACCTGGGTGCCTATGCTGGACGCCAGCGCCAATCTGGTTCAAATTACAATTCTGGACGACGGTTCGCCCAACACGTTGCGGGCTTCGACTGATCCCAGTGGCAGCTATAATGCCAATTATTACATGTTTATCCCGGCGGACACAAATCCCCCAGTGGCCGGTGAAGCCATTGTAACCAACCTGTTTCCGGACGGCACCTACCAGTTCCAGATGACCAACCAGTTTGTTTTTAATGTTGTTTCCACGAACGGCATTAATCCCAGTGATATTACCGTGCAATTGGGGGCCACGAATCTGGCGGGCGTGGGTTCCGCGCAGCTTTTAACCGGAGGAACCGGATTGACGGTTACGGGGCCTTCCACCAATTTAAGCTGCAGCGCTCCCTTGACCAGCAACACGGTTTATACGGCCTTCATTCAAATCGTAGATTCGTCTGGCAATGCATCTAGCACCAATATCATTTTTGACACCATCAGTCCCGCCTATTATACCTTTGAAGCTGAAGATTGGGACTATGACAATGGACAGTTCTTCAATAACCCACAGATCAATGCCTATATGAATCTTGACGGTGTGAACGGTGTTGATTTCAGCGGACCGGACAATAAAGGCAGTACTGATTTGAATCGCATTGGGTTGTCCGCCGAAACCGCTCACGACACGCCTCGTTTAGGGTATTACTCATTGGTCAACGGGACCCTTGTGGCCAACATAAATCCAGTAACGTCCTTGGCGTATATTGATGATGATGTGAACCCTGGCAGTGGTGCCTGGGGAAATTATACCCGGAACTATCCGGCCGGCACTTACAACATTTTTGTTCGTGCGGCCAGTGCCGGGATTACTGGCACGACGGCTGACTGCGGCAGCTTCTCCGTGGTGACCAGCGGGCAGGGCACCTCCAGCCAGACGGTCTCAAAATTAGGCACTTATTCGATGGTAAACTCGGGCAACTGGCAGAAGTATATCTGGCGGCCAGTTATAGATGCCGGTGGCAATCTCGCGCGGTTTACTGCGGACGGTTCAGCCATCACTTTGCGATACACATACGATGGGGCCAATGCCAACCAGGGATTTTACATGCTGGTTCCGGTGGCCCCCGGTTCCACATTCCGCCCGTTCGTCAGCAATTTCAAACCGGACGGTTCACAACCGTTCCAATACACAAACAAGCTGACCTTTACTGTCAATTCGTCGGTTGGGATGCCGGCGGACAACATTTTGCTGAACATTGACGGTGGTAACGTGTCGGGATTGACTGTCAGCGGTTCGCCCACATTGTGGAATGTCAGTTTCCCGGTCAGTGCGAATGGGTATCACACGGCAATTGTTACGGTGTCAGACAGTGTTGGCACCAGCATATCCACAAATGTCTTTGATACTTTTGACCCCAATACTTACACCTTCGAAGCAGAAGATTACGACTACACCGATCCCAACACTTTGGTGGCCGGACAGTTCATTGATAATCCGCAGGTCAACGCCTACCAGGGTTACGGTGCCACGGAGGGGATTGATGAAAAGGATGATAATCACTCAGGTGCCGGTTATCGTCCGATTTCCGGTGTCGGCCAAGGAGCCTTCGGACTAGACATCGGCGGATTCGAGTTTGAAACCCCATCCGGTGACTGGCTGCGCCCGCAATATACCGGCGTCACTCCCAATCTTCCTGACTACAACATAGGGTTCGATGATGGCGGTAACTGGGGCAATTACACCCGGAACTATCCGGCTGGCACTTACAATATTTGGATACGCGCCGCCAGTCCGAACGGCAATCCTTCCACTGTGGATGCGGCAAGTGTGTCTCTGGTGACCAGCGGATGGGGCACCACCAGTCAAACAACGACAAATTTGGGCACGTTCACAATTCCAAACTTTGGCGGCTGGCACACATTCGGCTGGGCTCCCTTGGTGGACGCCAATGGCAATTACGTTAAATGGACCGCCAACGGTTCTACAAATACCTTGAGGGTGACGGTAGACAACGGCGGTTATAATTCGGACTTTTATGCCTTGGTTCCGGCGGATACCACGCGACCAACCCTCGCTGGTCTCTACCCGAATGGTTCAACTCAGTTCCAAGGCACCAATACATTGGGTTTCAACGCAATCTCGAGCGGTGGAATCTCGACAAACAACATCGTTGTGATGTTGAACGGAGTAGTCGTTTCCAATTTGGTTTTCTCCGGTTCATCAACCAACTGGCGTGTCAGCTATCCAAATTTGCAGGCTAACACTTTTTACTCGGTTAGCATTGCGTTTACCAGTTTGTTGGGAGGCGCATATACCACCAGCTACAGTTTTGACACTTATTCGCCGACTAATTATCAATGGGAGGCTGAAGACTGGGACTACACCAGCAACGGGGTAAGCGGATTGTTCTTTGATAATCCGCAGGTTGACGCCTATGCTGGCACGGAGAGCTTGGAGGGAGTTGATGAGGCTCAGATCAATCCAAGCACCAGCCCATTCGTCTATCGTCCTGACGATATCAACTTGGTTCCTGGAACGGACGTCAATGGTCAGACAAGACCTCAGTTTACTGGAGCAAAAATAGATCACCGGGTTGACTGGTTCGGATATGGTTCGTGGTGTAATTACACACGGCACTATCCGGCAGGAACTTACTATGTGATTGGAAGATTTACCGAAGGCGGGGCAGCCACAGTGGCTACTCTGGCAAAAGTGACCGCCGGATGGGGCACGCCATCCCAGACTGTGGCTGACTTGGGAACATTCTTCATTCCGCTGGAAAGTTGGAATGACTGGGAGAGTGTTTATTTGACGGACAATAGCGGCAAGCTGGTCACCGTGACATTTGATGGTTCGCAAACAACTCTGAGGCTTTCCGGCAATCCGGTGGCTGCCAATGATCCAACGATCAATGCGGACTACTTTATGCTGATCCCGGCGCCTTCGGTTGTCGCCCCGCTTACGCTTAAAGCCGAACTTCAGGGCGGGGACATAAACATCTCGTTCGCAACTCAAACTGGGTCAACCTATCAGGTGCAATACAAAAACCATCTGACGGATGCAAACTGGACTGCGTTAGGCAGTCTCCTCTCCGGCGACAATGCGGTCCAGTCTGTTAGTGACCCGGCAACCGGAAGCAGCCGTTTGTATCGGGTTCAAGTTCAATAAAATAACATACGGATCAATTAACAACCTTCCAGCAGCCGGACATGCCGGCTGCTGGAAGAATTCCAACGAATCACATTTTAGGTTTTGACATGAATCAAATGCCACAGCGTTTTAACAAGCATTTTACTCCAAAATGTCGCAAGAGGATTAATGGCTTTACTTTAATTGAACTATTGGTTGTCATTGCGATCATAGCCATTCTCGCTGCCATGCTCCTGCCAGCACTGTCAAAAGCCAAAATCCGGGCGCAGGGGATTTCATGCCTTAATAACATGAAACAGTTACAGCTTGCTGCCATACTGTATGAAGGTGACAATAACGATATTATACCACAGAATACCGGCAGCACCGACGGAGGTGGCACTATAATCGGCGTTGCTCCCTGTAGTCCCAATTGGGTGGCCGGCTGGTTCGCCTATGATGGGCAGATACCACCCACCGGATCTACGCCCGCTGGGTGTGAAACAAACATCTGGCTGCTGGGGGTGCTTGGCAATACGGATCCATCTGGGGCGATTCAGCAGCTTCTTGTTGGCTCGATTGGAGGTTATGCAAAAGCTGCCGGATGCTATAAGTGCCCTGCGGATAAGAGCTTGGCATATGGCCAGCCGCGCGTGCGTTCGTGTTCAGCAAACTCTTATGTTGGAAGTGCTCCTAGTGTCTTAAAATTCGGAAAAAACATTGATCTTTCATATCAGCCTTTTATCAAAGCTTCCAGCTTTAACGGGCGGTTGAGTGCTTCGAGCTGTTTTGAGTTTTTGGATGAAAATCCATATAGCATCAACGATGGTTTCTTTGACTATGATCCGAGTGGAAACGGTGCCGATGACCGTCCTGCCGTCAATCATGGCAGTGCAAGCTCCTTTTCGTTTGCTGATGGTCACACCGAGCTTCATAAGTGGCATGATACATTTTTAACTGCGGGTGGCGTTCCCCCAGGGGTGGATACTCGTTGGCTGGCTGCGCATGGCACCTATTCTCTTAAATGATTAGGTTTCAGGGTGGTTTACAGTGGTGATAAACCGGCATACTGAGAAGAACCTTATATTGTTGGTGTGACGGCTTGTAAAGTTGTGGAAGCCGTGCCTGAAGGTTTGTTGCTCTGGAGTATAATGTTTTTTGGAGTTAGCAATGGATTGACGGTGGACTGCTGCATTTCTGCCTTTTAGCATAGTATTAGGGCATGGCCGGACTAATTTTCCGTGAAACTTTGTGAAAATTAGAAGTCTTATCCTAGCGAATTATTTGATTGATTCGCAATGGAGCGTCATACCAACACTAGGTGGATTCAAAAGGTAGAAATTAATAACAAAGCAACCAGCTCAAGGCATTGCGAACGCATATTTGCCATCCAATGAAATCTATAATTATTTCTCTTTTCATTATTCCTGGGACAATGATTTTAACCGCACAGGAAAGTTATTTCTCGGCGACGGATGACATTGTCTGGAACTCATTGGGCACCAACGAAAACAGTTCAATGCCGGTTGGCAATGGGGACATCGCGCTTAATGTTTGGACAGAGCCAAGTGGAGACATTGTCTTTTTGGCAGCGAAATCGGATGCTTGGAGTGAAAATGGGCAGTTGCTCAAACTGGGACGCATCCGGGTGAAGCTCACGCCAAATCCATTCGTTGCGACCGCTTGTTTTGCCCAAACTTTAAAGCTGGAAACCGGCGAAGTTCGAATTCAAGGTGGGAAAAGCTATGCACATGTATGGGTAGATGCGAACCATCCCGTAATTCATGTGGAAATTGAGGCCGAACATCCGGTGCAAATGGAGGCTAAGTCTGAATTGTGGCGGTCAAAAACGTATCACCTCAATCAGCGTGCAGTTTCGCAGGCAGGTTTTTTTGAATGGGGTGATAATCCAAACGGACTTACTTGTAGACCAGATACGATTTTACCCGCTCAAAGCAATTGCGTCGCCTGGTGTCACTTCAATTCAGACAGCATTTATCCAATAGTTTTCGAACAGGAACATTTGGAGTCGCTGCTTTCCAAATATCCAGATCCGCTTTTTCATCACTGCTTTGGCGTGGCCATGAAAGGGCCTGGTTTGGCGAGCAGCGACGGTCAAACACTAAAATCAACCATTGCTTCCAAATCACTTCGGCTTGATCTTTATGTGTTGACGCAACGGGCAGATGCACCTGAAGCATGGCAGACAGCTTTGAACGGGGTGATTGCCTCTACCGACAGCATCACCATTAATGCGGCGCGGAAAGCCCATCAACAATGGTGGGCGCACTTTTGGAACCGTAGCTGGATTCATGTCGAGGGAACGCCGGAAGCTGAGGAAATATCCCGGAGTTATGCCATCCAGCGTTACATGACGGCATGTGCGGGCCGCGGTGCCCAGCCGATCAAGTTCAACGGCTCGCTTTTTACCGTGGGGCATGATCTTCCAGAAAGGATCAGCTCTTCAGAGGACAATCATGACCCGGATTATCGGGCTTGGGGCAATTCTTTTTGGAACCAGAATACTCGTCTAATTTATTGGCCGCTCATAGCTGCCGGCGATGAAGACCTGCTGGCACCCTGGCTCGACATGTATGTCCAAGCGCTGCCGCTGGCTAAAGATAGGACCCGGTTATACTTTCACCATGATGGAGGTGCGTTCATTGAGACGATGTTCTTTTGGGGGTTGCCCAACGTGAACGACTTCGGGTGGAACAACAAAGGCCATGAATTGCAGAGCGAGTGGATGCGTTATCACATTCAAGGCGGACTGGAAGTGCTGGCGCAAATGTTAGACCGCTATGACTATACCCAAGATGCGGTTTTTGCAAAAAAAACCTTGTTGCCAATGGCTGATGCCACGATTGCTTACTACGACCAGCACTGGCAGCGCGGTGCGGACGGCAAGATTCTCATGGCTCCGGCTCAAGCGATTGAAACTTATCAACAGACCGCTGTCAATCCGACTCCGGATGTCGCCGGATTGATAAGTGTATTGCCGCGGCTGCTTTCCCTTCCGCCGGAATTAGCAAACCAAAACCAAAGGGAGTTGTGGGCCAAAGTTCAACGGGATCTTCCGCCGCTTCCGATGGGCACGACTGCCAAAGGGAAGCTTCCGCCAGATGGACGGGGTGATCCGGATGGAAAGCGCGTGATTTTGCCGGCTCAAAAATATGACGAGCCAAAAAACCATGAAAACCCAGAGCTGTATGCAGTATTTCCTTACCTGCTTTATGGCGTGGGCAAACCCGACTTGACATTGGCACGGGACACTTTTATGGCGCGCCTTTATCCTTTTGGAAAATGTTGGGGACAGGATGGCATAGAGGCGGCGTTATTGGGGCTTACTGACGAGGCAAAAAAATCAGTTGTTCAGGAATTCACCTCTTATGGAAACCAGCGATTCTCTTGGTTCTGGTCAAAAAATAGTGATTGGATACCTGACATGGACGACGGTGGTGCCGGCATGTCAGCTCTCCAGCTCATGCTCATGCAATGCGATGGCAGGCGTATTCAGCTTCTGCCAGCTTGGCCGACAGATTGGACGGCCGATTTTAAGCTGCACGCGCCTTATCAAACTATCGTTGAAGGCCATGTCGAACATGGCAAAGTCACCGGGTTAAAAGTTACTCCTGCCAATAGAGCCAAAGATGTTGTCATAGTTCGGTAGTAAATTTATTTGAATTATTTGGCTCTGACATTATGCCGTATCGTATGAAAACAAAATCCAAAGGCAACAGGTTAGACTGTGAGAAACTTTCAGGAAAACAATTGTGGCTATCTATTCTGAATGTGGCGGTAATAATTGCGTTCTGGACGGGTGGAATGCTGACAGTAAAAGCCCAGCCAGAGCCGTATGACAACCCGATTAATCCCGTTGAACGGCGAGTCGCCGATTTGATCGGGCGCATGACTTTGGAAGAAAAAGTGCGGCAGCTCGACATGTATTTTGGCTGTGAATCCTTGCTGAAAACAAATCAATATGTCGGCAGAACCCATGCGAAACCGAATGCTGATTTTGATCCGCAAATGGCGGTGAATAATCTTGGGACGCTTGGCATCGGCTCGATTCATGACCTTTATCCCCGAGCCAAGCTCTACAACCGGGTTCAAGCCTGGATCATGAAATCCAACCGACTTGGCATCCCGGCGCTCTTTATTGAAGAGGGCTTGCATGGTTACATGGACAATGATGAGATTGTTTTCCCACAAAGCATCAATCTGGCCACGACTTGGAATCCTGAACTCGCGCGGCTGTCCGGCGCGGCCATAGCCGCCCAAGCTCGCGCCAATGGCGTGGACATGATACTCGGACCGGTGTTGGATGTCGCCCGCGATCCGCGATGGGGACGCGTGGAGGAAGATTTTGGCGAAGACCCTTATCTTACCGGCCAGCTCGGCCTGGCTTACGTTCAAGGCATGCAAGGTGGCTCACTGAATACCGATCATACGGTCATCGCCGAACCGAAGCATTTTGCCGGTCATGGCAGTCCAGAAGGGGGACTCAACATGTCGCCCGTTCATGCCGGTGAGCGGGAGGTCCGCTCCATCATGCTCAAGTCATTTGAACCCGCCGTGCGCGAAGGCAGAGTGATGGGCATTATGGCTGCCTATCATGACATTGACGGCGTTCCCTGCACTGGAAACCCGTGGTTGTTGAACAAAGTTCTCCGTGATGAGTGGGGCTTTCAAGGTTTTGTCCTGTCCGACTTGGGCGCGATCCGCCGGCTTTATGACACGCATCACGTCGTGGATTCACCCGCCAAAGCCGTTTTGCTCGCGCTTAATTCCGGCGTGGATATGCAGTTTTATGATTTTGATCACGACATTTTTCAAAACGCAATCATCAACGGAGTGAAGAACGGTCAAGTTACCGAAGGCACATTGAACCAGGCTGTCGCGCGAGTCCTGCGCGTCAAATTCATGCTTGGCCTTTTCGATCATCCGTTCATTGACGAAAGCCTCGACGCCACCGTTCGCCGCTCCCAGCAACAGGCAGACCTCGCTCTCGAATCCGCCCGCCAGTCCATGTGCCTGCTTAAAAATGAAGGCAATCTTCTGCCTTTGGGAAAAAATCTCAAGTGCATCGCCGTCATCGGCCCGAATGCAAACATAGCCCGGCTTGGCGATTATTCCGAAGGTGCGCTGGAAAGTTCGCGGCAGGGAATGTTTGAACAAGTCAAGCAGTTGGTGTCTGCAAATACGGAGGTTTTATTTTCCGATGGCGAGGATGTTCAAAAAGCAGCCGCCTTGGCAAAAAATGCCGACGTCGTGGTTCTCGGCTTGGGCGAATGGCAGAAGATTTCCGGTGAAGGCTTTGATAGGTCCGACCTTAACCTTCCGGGCGCACAGGAAGAATTGCTGGAGGCCGTCGCGGGCACGGGCAAGCCAGTAGTTTTGGTGCTGCAAAACGGTCGGCCGCTCACCATTTCCTGGGCAGCCAAACACGTTCCGGCGATTCTTGAAGCGTGGTATCCCGGCGAATTTGGCGGACGCGCCATCGCGGAAACATTGTTTGGCGACAACAATCCGGCCGGCCGGCTGCCAATCACTTTTCCACGCGGCGTCGGACAGTTGCCGGATTTCTACAACCACTTCCCGTCCAAGAAGGATTCCTATGTCGAAGGTGACAGCTCGCCGCTTTTTGTTTTTGGACATGGACTGAGCTACACGGCTTTTAAGTATGATGATCTTAACGTCACCGTTCCTTTGGCTCATCGTGCCGGCGATGTGCTGGTTTCCTGCAAGATCACCAATGCCGGCGAGCGCGAGGGTGATGAAGTTGTGCAGCTTTATGTGCGCCAGGAAACCGGGAGCGTCGTGACCCCGGTCAAAGCCTTGAAAGGTTTTCTGCGCATTCACCTGAAAGCCAAAGAATGGAAAGTCGCCACATTTTGTCTTAAACAGTCGGAACTCGCGGTTTGGAACGCCGGTCGCGAGTGGCAGGTCGAGCCTGGTAAATACAACGTCATGGTCGGGGGGAGTTCGGCGGACGGGCTATCGGCCAGGTTTGTTTTGAAGTAGGCTAATTTCTCTGTTCAATAATATTCCGCCCGGTGTTTGGCCACGGCTTCAAGCCGGCTGCGCACATGCATTTTTTGGCAGATGTTTTTGACATAGGTCCGCACGGTTTCCGTGCCGATGCTTAATTTATCGCCAATTTCCTTGTAAATGAAACCGGAGGCCAGCAGTTCCAGAACTTCGCGTTCGCGGGGCGAAAGATTTTCTGATTCGGTCGGAGAATTGCCGACCAGATGAAAATGCTTCACCACCTTGCTGGCGATGTGGCTGGACATCGGGGCGCCGCCGGTGGAGACGTCGCGGATCGCGGCCAGCAGTTGTTCCGGCGGGCTGGACTTGACCAGATAACCGTTCGCCCCGGCCTTCAAGGCGCGGAAGATGCGCTCGCTGTCTTCATAGACCGTGACCATGATGATTTGCATGGCGGGCACGACCTTCTTGATTTCCGCAACGCATTGTATGCCCGACATTCGCGGCAGCTTGATGTCCATGAGCACCACGTCAGGATTCTTTGCCAGAATTTGAGGCAGGGCCTCCTCGGCGGAAGCAAATGCACCGAGACATTTGATGTCCGGCGCCGATTCGAGAATTTGAACAAGCTGCCCTCGCAGTCCTTTGTCATCTTCAACAATGACCACTGATTTTTTCATGAATAATTTGTTGTCGAAAAGTTTTAGCCGGCAAATCTCGTCCGGCGGCGGTCACATGATTTCCTCGCCTTGAATTGACGGTCGAATACGCAGGCGCAGGTGGACCGTTGTCCCCCCGCCAGGTTTGCTTTCGACAAAGCAGTTGCCGCCGATGTTTTGCATGCGCTGTTTCATGTTGGACAATCCGTTTCCAGGAATATTGTCCGCCGGCTGAAATCCGGAGCCGTCGTCATGCACCGAGACCTCCAGAAAACCATCCGTGAACACCATGTGAAGGGTCACTTCCGAAGCCCTGGCATGTTTGATGATATTATGCACCGCTTCCTTCACGGTCAGACTGATATTGTGGCGGGTCTGGCTCGAAACCTGCACTTCTGCCGGTAAATCCAGCACATGGAAACGACAGCGCAGCGCGGTGCCCTCGCACAATTGATTCACCATCTGGCAAAGATAATTTCCGAGCGCCTCCAGATGGTCGTTTTCCGGATTCACCGCCCAAACGGTTTCGTAAAGCGCGGCGACCAGTTCCCGCGACATCCTGGAAATTTTGTCAAAATCCGCCCGCGCCTTCTCAGGAAAGGAAGGGTTGTCCTGCGCCATCGCGCTCACCAGTGAAATCTGCGTCACACGCGCCCCCAGATCGTCATGAATATCGTGTGCGATGCGCAAACGCTCCTGTTCCACGGCCCGCTGGTGTTTGAGCCGGACCATTTCCCGCCGCATCCGATGCCAGATAAAATAACGGCTGATGCCGATCATCATGGCCGTGATTGCAATCACGGCGCTGCCCCAGAACCACGAAGTTTTCCAAAACGGTTCGGGCACGAATAACTCCATCGCGGTCTCGGCGCCGGTCAACGCGCCCATGACATCCACGCCGCGCAGGCGGAAGGTGTAATGGCCGGTGGACAGTGCACCGTAATTGGCAATGCGCGAACTGCCCGAGCCCAGGCTATACATTTCGTTCCACTCCACCACCAGCCGGTCGCCGGGTGTGACCGCCGGTGCCGACTCCAGAACATTGTGCCATTCGCCATGGCCGGTCTGGTCTTCATCCAGAACGGCGAACGCCTTGGTCTGCGGATCCTGTCCGATCTCCACGATCTTGGCGATGCTCGGATTTATGCCGTCATGTGTCCAGCCGGCGGGCGGATCATCGCCCGCAGATTTGTCAGGTTCATTCTCAAACGGCGACTGGAGCAAGACGACGTTGCCAAAGCTGCCGGAAGTTTTCGACACCACCAAATTGGCGACGACATAAATCCCGACGGCATCCGGCGGTCCGGCCGAGGAGATCACGATCAGCAGTCGTGTCGCTTGCGGCGGCACCACCAAGGTTTCCCGGCGGTGGGTCAGCAAGGAGTTTCTCAACGAACCGGTCCAGCCCGTGCTCTCGCCGTTGACATGGTAAATGGTCTGGCCGATTCGTTCGCCCGAACCATTGTAAAACCGCACCGTCAGCGTCATCTCACTGGCGGCCTCATGCCAGACATTCTCAAATCCTTCCAATGTGTAGCGCAGCCGCAGCGGTGGTTTGCCGACATTCGTGTCCGGCCCGAAACCGAAGGTGATATTTTCAGGAAACGAATGGAGATTGACAGCTTCCTTACCCCGGAATGGCAGCGATGCCCCGTTCACCGTGACCGATTGAATCTCCAAAGTATTCGTGGCTTCCACCGCCGGCAATGGCGGGGCGGCAACCGCCAGTCCGAGGGCCAGAGCCAGCCGCGCCCCAACTGGCCGCCAGAGAAGTTTTCCCGGCAGAAAATTGTCGCCGGTTGAACAGAGGCTGAATTTCATGCCGGTTATTTTAACACCCGGAACTCAAATGGAAACACCCGAACCGCCAAAATCGTGATTTCACATTTGCTCATTGGCTTCGCACCCGGTAAAAGCGGCTGCCGTCGCCGGGCATATCAATTGCCGTTTGCGTGGTGCCGTCGCCGGAAATTACATTGCCCAAAGGAATCCAGGCGGCATCCGTCAGGTTGGTTTTGTATTCCGCCTGATAGCTGTAGCCAGGTTGTGTGGAAAAAGAAATGTCCAGGTTTCCGCCGCCCGTGGAAACTGCCAGAGGCATGCTCGCCGGCGGCGTGTAAACTGGAATCAGGATGTAAAAATTCGCGTTGTAATTGCCGTTGTCCGTGGTCACGCGCAGCGTTTTTACCGAGCCGTTGTTGGTGATCTGCACCGGATTGCCGCTTGTGTCTTTCAGCGGCACCCAAGTGTAAGTCTGCCAGTCGCCGGTGGACGGGACGGAAAATGTCCCTAGTTTGATGGTGGTTTGATTGGTTGTCGTCAGCCCGCCGGCTACCAACGAAAGACTGGCGCTGTCGCTGGCCGCACTAACGCCGTCCGCACCGCGCAGGTAGAGGTTGTAAGTTCCGGCCGGAAACGTTCGCGTGTAATTCCCCCAGTTGCCGCCATTATTAAAACCGACATCGTAATCCTGCAAACCGGGACTGACCGCAAGCCGGGGACGATCAGTGCAACCTTCAGTTTCCAAACCCGGCGGATTCGGTCGGTAAGCGGCATTACCCTGTCCGGGATTTACACTGTGGTAATCAATGCCATCAACCGCACTCAAGCCGGCGTAGGCACCCAATTGCGGATTGTCAAAAAATTTTCCGCCGCCGTAATCAAAATCTTCCGCTTCAAACGTGTAGCTGTTGGGCTTGAACGTATCAAAACTGACCGTGGTCGAAACGGCACGTCCATGGTTATCAACCAAGGCAATGGTGGCCGTGTGCGTCTTGTTGATTGCCAGCCCCGGGAAAATTCCACCAAGGCTGGTGGCCGGACCACTGAAGGTCAGGTTCGTCCGAGTGCTTCCATCCACGGTCAAGATGATGTTGCTGGTCGCGATGCCGGCGGGCGACAAGGCCGTAAAACTCAACACACTGGTGCTTTGATAGAGGCTCGAACCATTTGGATAGAGGTTGTAAATGACAGGTTGTGCCGGGTCCAAAACTGCATATGTGGACAACGCGTAATCATTCCAGCAGTTCACCGGATTGTTCGCCGCGACGTTGACCAGGCCACAGCCATCATAGGCATAGCAGCCGATGAACTCGTTTGTCTTTCCCGCAATGCCCGCGCCAGATCCGAAGGTCACATTGTAAACCTGACTGCCGCTGAGGCTGGCGGAATAATTGATCAGATGAAACACCCCGCCATTGACGATGCTGCCCAAAGCCGAGGCGTTGTCGGAATGAAACCCATTGATGCCCACATCGCCGCCGTTGATGCTGAAATCCAGATAGTCTCCGCCCCAAACCACGGAACTTGTGAAACGCGCCGTTCCCTGAAAGTTGGTCGTGCTCAACACCGCCGCCGTGGCCTGCGCCTGGTCAGCATAACCGCCAAAATTAAAGGCCGTGATCGGCGTGTTGACGGCTGTGACGGTGCTGGACGATGAGGCTGCGTCCAGCACGAATCCCCGGATGCTCGCGTCGCAATAATTGTTGATCAGTGTCACCTGTGGTCCCTTGCCACCTTCGCTGATGCTGTCCACATAGGTTTTTTCGACGATGCTAAAATCTTTCACCATCAACTCCGTGCAATTGCCCAGCACATACATCTGCAGGTTGTGCGATACATAATTCAGCACGGGGGCTTGCACGCCTCCCGGCAGGTTGCTTTGCGAATCATAATTGTCAATCCAGTAAGTCCAGTTGTCATGACAATCAACAATGGTGCCTGTGGAGCCGTTACCAATGACGTAACCGGTCTTTAGCGCCCAACCGTCCACCATGTCGAGAAAATGATTCGTGCAGGTATAACTATCCAAATCAACATAGCTATATGGATTGGGACAACAATCTCCGATGACATATACATTCGCTCCCCGGCCCTGAATAGTCGGAGGGAACGGGATGCAATTGCTGTTCTGAGTTTCATAGCTGATCGTGACTCCGACCAAACCGCTGTTGGCTTCCAGCGCAATCGCTGCCGGCCCGTTGGTCGTTCCTTGTCCGCCATAAGGCTGAAGGATGGTTCCTTTGGCGTGACCATCCGCCCCCGGCCAGGTCCGGTGCCGCAATTCAAATGCTCCGCGCAATTCCGCTCCATTGGGAATGTCCAGCGTGTTCGTCAAATGATATTTTCCAGCCGGCACATAAACGATGCCGCCGCCATTGGCTCCGGCGGCGCCCAGTGCGCCTTGAATCGCGGCGGTGTCATCGTTGACGCCGTTTCCAAAGGCACCCCACGGCGCATCTGTCACCACGTATAAATTGGTTTTGGCGGCCTGCCGCGACAGGAAATTTTTGACCACGTTCGTCCAACAGACCATCGGCAGCGCGTTGGAGATGGCCTGCCGCGCGTCCACCAGCAGATTACTGCTGTTGCCGTTGTTCACAAGGTTGGTGGTCGGGCTGAAGATGCAACCGGTGAAGGCCGCCCGCGTCGCACTCGCGGCCAGAACACATTGCGTGCTGCCCAGCAAGGTTGAATCCACCACGTTGAAAACGCCGGGGCCGGTGAGCTGCAAGGCGTTGGAAATCGTGCAGTCCTGGAATTGCATCCAAGAATGCCAGTCGCTCCCGGTTGCACTGACCGCCGGACCGGTGTGCCCGATGATCTGGCAATGGTCAAACATCGCATTGGCGTCGTCCGCCGTGTTGGTGCGGCTGACGGCGATGTCGCCATCCAAAGTAAAATTGGCGAACATTAGCCCGAACGCGCTGGGCATGTCCTGCGCCAGCAAGGCCGTGGCGCAATTGCTGACCACGCCGGAATAGAAGGTAACACCCGGCTGGCCATTGGTGGCGGCATTGGCCTCGATGCCGACGAGGTAACCGCTGATGAAAGTGTCCATGCACATTTCCCCGTCCACGCGCCGCAGCCGCATTGCTTCGCCATTGGCGCGCATCCAGGTCGCGTGCGGCCCGCCCGCCACCGGCGCGTTCGTCACTTCAGAATTGACCCACACGTTCGGTGAAAACCGGATGTCCTCGGCGTGGCAAACGTCAAAAATCTGGTCCAAATCAATTCCCTTATACAGCGGGGAGCCGATGATGGTGGACAGAATATGTTTGGAACCGCCGTTGAAGGTTTCGATTCCTTGATACGAGTTGACCAAGGCCACGTTTTGCACCACGCAATCATTGTCGAGTCCAATTGAAAACGGATAGCCCACGATGCTGGCGGCGTTCTGGTTCGGATACCAGATGTTCATGTCTCGCAAGGCGGTGGAACCGCTCAAGGTGATGAACGGCGTTCCATTCGTCTGGCCGGCTCCTTGATAAACTTTGAAAGTGGTTCCAACCAGGCCGCCGCCGCTCTTCGTCCAATCCTTCCAATCGCCGTGCAACGTCACGCCCGTCGGAATCGTGATGTTATTATGGAAGGCATAAGTGCCCGCCGGCACGAAAACCACGCCGCCGCCGAAACCTCCCGAATTATAAACGGCATTCATCGCCGCTTGGAACGCGCCGCTGTCATCCGTGATGCCATCGCCGATCGCTCCATATTGCTGCGGTGTCGCGACGGCAACGACGATTTCATTTGTATTTAGCGTGGGAATGACCACGCGCGGATGGTTGGGCGAAACATAACCCAACAGGACACGTTTATTTACGGTGTCATCACTAATCGTTGCGCCCAACGGAACGGTGCCGGCCACAAAATTACCCAAACCGTTGCGGCTTCCGGCATATTGCAACAAAACATAAGTGCCGGACTGCGCCACGTTCGCCACATTCACCGTCACGTTGCCATTCATCATCAGATTCCCGCTGTCGCTGATGATGGGAACGGAAAAATTTCGCAGGCTGGCAAGGTTGAAAGCCAGCGTCGGCGTGCCGCTGCCCAGCGTGAAGCTGCTCATGGGCAGTGAAGTTGTGGTGTTGGCCGCCGTCACGCTCAATGTGCCGCCGGTGGTGTTGGTGTATGGCATCGCCACATTCGCCGTGGTTAACAACGCCACGGTGCCATTGCTGATGGTCGTGCCGCCGGTGCATGAATTCACTCCGTTCAAAGTCAAGGTTCCCGTGCCGGACTTGAACAATCCCAATTTTGCGCCGGCTCCGCTGTTTCGCAACGATCCGCTGAATGTGGCACTTCCGTTGCCCAGCGTCAGCGTGGACCAAGTTCCCGCCGCAGTGTTGTCAATCACGCCGCCGGTGCCGATGAGATTGGCGAAGGTTTCATTGTTGCCGTTCAGATCGAAGGTTCCTCCTGAAGCCAGCGTGACGGTCGCCCCATCATAAATCTGGTCGCCACCCGTGCCGGTGATTTTGGCCAGGCCGCCATTGTTGACAGTCAATCCCGGACCACCGACGGCATGGGTGCCGCTGCTGCTCGATTTATTCAAATTGACGGAGCCTTGGTTTACAATGATGCCGGTGCTGCCATTGTCGCCTGTTCCGCTGGTCGTCCAGACACCGGCACCGGTTTTGGTGACGGTGAAATTTCCGTTGTTTGGCGAATTGACCGCGCCGGAGCGGCCCGCAGCTCCGGTTGTCAGAACCCGTCCAGAAGCCACCGTCCACACTTGGTTTGCTTCCAGGTTAAGCATGCTGCAATCCACCGTCAGGTTGACCGTGGCGTTAGCGAGATTGATGCCGTTGCTCAAGGTCAACGTTGTGTTGCCGCTGATATAAACCGGGGCGGCGGGATTGCTGATGATGATCCCGCCCCACGTCACCGCGCTGCCGAGTGTGTTGGTGCAATTTATCGGCGTCGCCACCGTGACATTCCAAACCGCATTATCTCTGCCGGCCGGCGCGACCCCGCTGACCCAACTGGAGCCTAGTTCGAGATTGCTTAGATTATTCGTCTTGATTTGATCGGCGCGTGCCGAGAAAAGAATGAAGATGAACACACCTCCAAGCGCCAGCCAGTGTGACGAACAAATTTTTGCCACCGGTGGTTTGTTCATGATGGCGGCATGGCTGATCGGTTTAACAAACGGGCCGGCGCGACTCCAGTTTCTGCAAATCTCAGACTCATTGCCGGGTGACGTCGAGTTGCAGCGTGCGGGCCAGAAAATCGTCCAGGACTTTTTCAAAACCCGCGCCGCCTGGAAAAGCGTGACCACCATTTGGGGTCATCCAATACGTCGCATCCGCGCCCGCTGCCTTCAATTTCTCGCAAAGCGCCCTGCCATGCAGTCCGGGCACGATGGGATCTTTTTCACCATCACAAATCAGCAGTGGCGGAAGATTCCGACGAACCTGTCCAACCGGGCACAGGCTGGTATAAAAAGCCTGGTGTTTGGCGGAATCGGGAGTGATCCCGTGAAAAAGAACCCGCAATCGCGGATGTGAATCATAGGGGATTTTGTCATCCGGCCCGCGAAAGGAAATTTTTCCATTCTGATTGGTGACGACGTCATCCGGCCCCTGATTCCAAAACCGGACGAAATCTGTCGGCGGAATGTAACTGAAACTGCCCGACACGCGGGCGCTGACGCCTTCGAGTTCTGGCGTCGGTCCGCCGTCAGGAAAATCTTCCGGAACCATCGCCACCATGAGACTCAAATGGCCGCCCGCCGAACCGCCGGTGACATCAATCCGGTTGGGATCAATATTGAAACGCTTTGCGTTCTGGCGGATGAAGCGGATCGCGTTGCGGCAGTCGCAGATGTTTTGCGGGAAACCGCCCGCTTCACCCAGCCGGTATTGGATGGAAAAAATCGCCAGTCCGTGCCGCATGAAAACCTGCCAGCCGCCCACGCCATCAACCTTCGCCGCCGCTTCGCCGCCAAACCACCAGCCACCGTGAATTTCGACGATGGCCGGCACCGGGGCGGCGGTTTTGAAAGGAATGAAGGCGTTCAATTTCAAATCTTTCCCATCCACCGTGCTGTAAACAATGTTCAATTCGGACCGGTAAGCCGAAAAGTCCTGGGCCTTGCATTGGCTGTTCGTCAGCGAAAGAAACAGCCAAATGACAGCAAAAATGGGGGCGAGAGTTTTTTTCATCGGTGTAAAATTCAAAGGAGGTCAAGCAGCCAGCCTGCCTGATTTCGATCAGATTTTATTTTCCAGCCTTTCGACAGTTGCCCGCCATCCCCGTTTTAGGGGATACTTTGGATCAGGGAACTTGGATAACTTTTTGTCATCAACGACACGCAATTGACGCCACCGGGTGACACCGTTATCATCACCCCCGATCATTCACGCACATTGTGCATCTTAAAACCACCAACAAAACGAACATCTGAACCTGATTAAGCTTATGCAAATGAAAACATTGCCGATATTCCTGGCTTTCTTCCTCATGGGGTTGGCCGACGCCATGGGACCGAACTCGGACGCCGTGAAAGCGGCTTATGGCTTGAGCAATGTGATGTCCACACTGCTGACGTTCGCAGTGTTCATCGCCTTCGCGGTTTTCAGCGTTCCGGGCGGCCTGCTTGCGGCGCGCATCGGCAAGAAAAAACTTTTGCTCCTTGGCTTGGGGATCAACGCGGCTGCGCTGGTGATTCCATCCCTTCAACAGCCCGCGTTCCCGGTTTTGCTGGGGTGCATCTTTCTGCTGGGCGTCGGGACGACATTTCTACAGGTTGCCGGCAATCCCATCATGCGTGATGTGAGCGCCGAAGGCAAATACAGCGGCAATCTGGCGTTTGCTCAAGGCATCAAGGGCATCGGCAGCACGGCTTCGACCTACATCGTGACGGCCATCGCGGCTGTCGTCTTTTTCAAAAGCATGGGCTGGCGTGGCGCCTTTCCGCTGTTCTGCGTGCTGATGGCTCTGGCGTTCGTATCAGTTGCGTTCCTGAAGATTAAAGAGACAAAAGCCGACGTTCCGCCGAGCATCGGTTCCAGCCTTGGCCTGTTGAAACAACCTGTTTTTCTTATGGCGGTGATCGGAATCTTTCTTTATGTGGGTGCTGAAGCTTCAATGGGCCGTTTTCTCAAACCCACGCTGGTGGACTTTGGCATGAATGCCGATGACGCCAGCAAATACGGCCCGACACTGTTCTTTCTCATGTTGACAGTTGGCCGTCTCCTGGGCGGGGCCGTGCTCACAATCATGACTCCGCGAACCTGCTTCCGCCTTTCCGCCCTGCTCGGCATGTTGGGTGCCGCCGCTCTCATCTCTGGATCAAGATCTCTATCCTTGGCCGGCATTATTGCTGCTGGATTGGGTTTTGCGAACATCTGGCCGATGTTGTTCTCGATCACGGTTGAAGAGAAACCGGAGCGCGCGAACGAACTCAGCGGCCTCATGTGCATGGCCATTTCCGGCGGGGCAATCGTGCCCTTGCTTATGGGCAGGTTGCTTGATTTGAAGTGGGGTGCGACATCTTTCCTTGTTCCCGTCGGGTGCTTTGCCTACTTGCTGCTGCTTTCGCTCAAGGGCGGCAAGAAGCCCGCGTCTGCGAAAGCCTGAAATTTTAATTGAACGACTCCACTTGATTAACCTGACAAAAAGAAATTCATCATGAGTTCCAACAACGACAAACGTATCGTCATGACGCTGGATGCCGGCGGAACAAACTTCCGCTTCTCGGCCATCCGCGGCAACCAGCCGGTTACGGAAACCGTCTCCATGCCATCCAACGGCGACAACCTGGACAAATGCCTGGCGAACATTGTCGAGGGCTTTGCGCAGGTGAAAAAAAATTGTTCTGCCGCGCCCGCCGCCATCAGCTTCGCCTTTCCCGGGCCGGCCGATTATCCGAATGGCATCATTGGCGACCTCGGCAACCTGCCGGGATTCCGTGGCGGCATCGCGCTGGGGCCGATGCTGCAATAGAAATTCGGCATCCCGACCTTCATCAACAATGACGGCGATCTGTTTGTTTACGGCGAAGCCATCGCCGGCTTTCTGCCGTATGTGAACGGCCTGCTCCAAAAGGCGGGCAGCCCGAAACGCTACAATAATTTGTTCGGCGTCACGATGGGCACGGGCTTCGGTGGCGGCATTGTGCGCAACGGCGAGCTGTTCATCGGCGACAACTCGATGGCCGGCGAAGTCTGGCTGCTGCGCAACAAACTGAACCCGGTGATGAATGCGGAGGAAGGTTCCTGCATTCGCGCCGTTCGCCGCACCTACGCGGAAATGGCGGGCATCGCATTCGAAAAATCACCGGATCCCAAGGACATCGAGGCCATTGCCCTGGGCAAGGCGACCGGCCATCGTGCCGCCGCCGCAGAGGCTTATCGCCGGCTGGGCGAGGTGGCGGGCGACGCCATGGGCAACGCGCTCACGCTGATTGACGGCCTCGCCGTGATTGGGGGTGGAGTGTCCAAAGGTTACCGGCTGTTTCTGCCGGCCTTGGTGGCGGAATTGAACAGCACCTACACCGCTCCGAACGGAAACAAATTCCGCCGGCTGGCTTCCCAGGCTTTCAACTTGGAAGACCCAAAGCAGTTGAAAATTTTTTTGAAGGGCGAGACGCGGGAAATTATTGTCCCCGGCACCCAGCGCAAGGTGAAATATGATCCACTCCAGCGCGTTGGCGTGGGCATGTCGCGCTTGGGCACCAGCGAGGCCGTCGCCATTGGTGCCTACGCCTTCGCATTGAAAAAGTTGGAACAAATTTAGGACAACGAGAACCAGCGTGAAAACAGCCTGCCGCTTTGCTCTGTTCTCGTTGGTTCTGCTATGCGCCTGTCTTAAAACTCAGGCACAGAGCAAGCACAACCCGTCATCCAATTTCCCAACTTATGAAGGCCGGGTCATGTGCGGTTATCAAGGATGGTTTCGCGCCGAGGGCGACGGTTCGGGAGAAGGCTGGAGCCATTACAGCGAACGCGGTCCGCTCGCGGCGGCAACCTTGCACCCGGATTTTTGGCCGGACGTTTCAGAATACGAAAAAACTTACCCGACCGCGCTTACGAACCAGGACGGAACCAGCGTCCGGGTGTTCAGTTCGGTGGATCAAAGCACGACCGACCTGCATTTCCAATGGCTGCAGCAATACGGAATAGACGGCGTTTTTGTGCAGCGTTTTTTCGGCGGGCTGCGCACGGCGGACAGCCGGAAAAAAAGCCGGGTGGTTCTGGAACATGCGCTGAAATCCTCCCAAAAATATGGCCGGGCGATGGCGGTGATGTATGACCTCTCCGGGCTTCGGGAGCGGGGAGAAGACTGTTCGGTGATCATGCAAGACTGGAAGGAATTGGTTGACGAGTTGAAAATCACCTCACAGCCGACCAATAATTATCTTTATCACCGGGGGAAACCACTGGTTGTTATTTGGGGATTGGGTTTTCCGGATCGCGGTTACAACCTGCGCGAGATCGGAATTGAAAAGGTGATCAGTTTTCTCAAAAACGATCCTGAATACGGTGGCTGTTCCGTGATGCTGGGCGTGCCGACTTATTTCCGGGATTTGAACGTGGACACCAATCCTGATCCTTATCTGCACAAACTGATTGAATCGGCAGACATTGTCATGCCGTGGATGGTGCAGCGCTTCACGCCGCTCCTGCAATTTTTCGACACGCCGCGCTATGAGGAGCAGGTGAAAGCGGATCTGGCTTGGTGTGCCGAACGGCATTTGGATTATGTGCCGTGCGTTTCTCCCGGGTTCAGTTGGCATAACATGCACAATCATGGCGGATCGGATAACGCCATGATTTACCCGCTAAATCAGATACCCCGCCAAAAGGGAAGGTTTTATTGGAATGAAATAAGCGGAGCCATTCATGCCAAGGCCAAAATGCTGTATGTCGCCATGTTCGATGAAATGGACGAAGGCACGGCCATATTCAAGTGCTCCAACCACCCTCCGGCGGGTGTCCAGCTATGTGATTATGAGGGGTTGCCGACCGATCAGTATTTATGGCTGACAGGCCAGGGTGGGAAAATGCTTCGCAGGGAAATTCCTTTTTCAACACTGATTCCAAGCCGGGAAAACACCAAATTACCATTGTGAAAAAATCTCTTCTATCAATTATTGTAACCACAACATTTCTATCCGCCGCCACCGTCCGCTCGCAGGTTGAATTCGTTGACCCATCAATGGGAGGGCAGGGCTTCATGCTGGAACCGACACGACCCACCGTGTCTTTGCCCAACAGCATGGTGCGGGTATATCCAGTGCGAAAAGATCAATTGGATGATCAGATCCATTCGTTTCCGCTGACCATTATTTCGCACCGGTTGGGTGAGCTGTTCTGGCTCTTGCCCAGCGATGGATCGGCGGATGCCTGGGACAAGCCGGCGGTTTACGATCAGGAAGTGGAAACACCTTATTACTATTCCACCCGGTTTGACGATTCGCTGATCCAGACTGAATTCACGCCCGCCGCGCGCTGCGGTTATTTCCGCTTCACATTTCCCTCCGGCAAACCCGTGGTGTTGCTGGCAAACCGTCTGGAAGGCAAGGTTTCTGACGGTGATAACAACAGCGTCTCAGGCGTGGAACAATTCAATAACATGCGGGCATTCTTCTATGGTGAATTCAGCGCCCCGGTTCAAGTTCAGGCCAGCGGTGATAATCGGCGCTTGACCATTTCGGCGGCAGTTGGGCAAAAGGTTTTGGAATTTTGTTACGGCATTTCATTTATTAGTGCCGAACAGGCTAAGAAAAATTTGCAGGACGAAATTCCCGCGTGGGGGTTTGACAAAATTAAAGCCGCGGCGCGCGAGCGTTGGAACACTGTGCTCGGACAAATTCAAGTTGAGGGCGGCACACCGGAGCAGAAGCGCGTTTTTTATACGTCACTGTATCGCTGTTATGAGCGAATGGTCAACATCTCCGAAGACGGCCAATACTACAGCGCCTTCGACCATAAAGTGCATCAAGATGGGCGACCGTTCTATGTGGACAACTGGCTTTGGGACACTTACCGCGCGTTGGAACCGTTGCAGACCTTGTTGAACCCGGAAATGGAAGCCGACAAACTCCAATCCTATGTTCGCATGTATGAACAATCGGGCTGGCTGCCGTGCTTCGCGGTGCTTTGGGGCAACCATGAATGCATGACCGGCAACCATGCCGCGCCCTGGATGGCCGATGCGTGGGCCAAGGGCGTTACGAATTTTGACCTGGTCACCGCCTATGCCGGTTTGAAAAAGAATTCCCTCGAAGGCACCTGGCTGCCGTGGCGCAAAGGCCCGAAATGTTCCTTGGATGACTTTTTGAGCGAACATGGCTATATGCCCGCATTGCATGCCGGGGAACAGGAAACCATTTCCCGGGTTCACCCGTTCGAGCGACGTCAAGCCGTCTCAGTTACGCTGGCCCAAAGCTATGACGACTGGTGCCTGGCACAACTGGCCCGTTCGCTGGGCGATGAACCGGATCATGGAGTTTTTCTGAAGCGCGCCGGCGATTACCAGAACGTGTTCCGGCAGGACAAAGGGCATGTGTGGCCGAAAGATGCCGATGGCAATTGGGTTGAACCGTATGACCTGGGCTTTTCCGGCGGCCAGGGCGGACGCGATTATACCACCGAGAACAATGGCTACACTTATGATTGGGATGTCCAGCACGACTTGCAGGGATTGTTTGAGTTGATGGGCGGACGCGCCGCCGCCGAAGCGAAACTGGATCAGCTTTTCCGCGAGCCGCTGGGCATGAGCAAGTTTGAATTCTGGGCCAAATTCCCCGACGCCAGCGGTCTGGTCGGCCAGTTCTCCATGGGCAATGAACCGAGCCTGCACATTCCGTATCTCTATAACTATCTTGGCGTGCCGTGGAAAACCCAGAAGCGCGTCCGCATGTTGCTCGACACCTGGTTCACGGACACAACGCTCGGAATGCCGGGCGACGAGGATGGCGGCGGCATGAGTGCATTTGTCGTTTTCTCCATGATGGGTTTATATCCGGTGACTCCCGGCGTGCCGATCTACGATCTTACCAGCCCAGTTTTCGATAAAATATCAATTCATCTTCACAATGGCAAAACCCTGCAAATCATTTGCCGGAATAACTCAGGAAAAAATAAATATATTCAAAGCATCAAACTGAACGGCCAGTTACAATCACAAGTCTGGGTCAGACATGCCGATGTTCGCAACGGCGGCATTTTGGAATTGCAAATGGGTGATACGCCGAACAAAAAACTTGGTGCCAGCCCGGCAGATTTGCCGCCCTCGGCCATGGCGCTGAATCCCATCACACTGAGCGCTGAAAGCCGCTGAAATCTTCTGCGTCACGCCAGGCGCGTTGGATCATTTTGCAATGGTCACTGAAATCGGCAAGGCGCATTTGAGCCTTTGCGTTCAATTGTTTTTCTTCCGGTAAACAAACCACCAGAACCAGACCGTTCCCAGCGCGCCGCAGAGGGTCGCGCCAAGGAAATTGGCCGACGGGCTCACGCTCCACAGCCACGCGCCGAGAAATGAACCGCTCGTCACGACGCAGTCGCGGATCAGATAATACGCGCCGTAAGTCCGCGCGCGGAGTTCCGGCGCGGCCTCGCCGATGATGAGCGCCTTGCGCGCCGGCTCGCCGAATTCCTTCAATCCACGCACGACGAACGCCAGCGCCAGCCACTTGAAATCGTGCGCCCACAGCAGCGACAGCGGAAACAACGTGAAAAAAACAAACGTGACAAGCACGAACGGACGGCGTCCATATTTGTCCGCGAGATGCGCGACCGGGATGTAACAAAACATCGCCGTGACCATTTCGAACATGACAAGATAACCGAATTGCTGCGCCGTGACGCCTCCGGAATCCATCGCCCACAAAATGATGAACGCATACGGAATCCGTTCGCAGAAGCGGATGAGAATGTCGCTCACGAGCAGTTCGCGCAGCGCGGGCGTGAAGGTTTTGACGACGCCGAGAAATGAAATGGTAGGGCGATGCTGCTGCATTGCCTGGCTGACCGGCAGGTCAGCCCTACCGGCGTCCGGCTCGAACATGAACCATTGAAACGCCAGCGTCAGCAGGCTCATCATAATACAGAGCGCGAGCGCGCAACGCACGCCGTCGGTCCAGCCGAAGTGCGTGAGCAGCCAGCCGCCGATGAGCGGGCCCACCATCATCGGCACGCGGCGGATCATGGATTGCACGCCCACGCCCATCGTGTGCCGGTGGCTTTGCAGCGACGTGGCGATGACGGAAAGCGTCGCGGGCAAAGACAATGCGCTCCATGCGAGAAACAAAAATGAGCCGAGCAGCAGCGCGAGCCAGCTTTGCCAGACCAAAACCAAAACGTAACCGGCGATGGAAACCAGACTGAACAACAGCAGCGATTTTCTTTGGCCCCAATGATCGGTGAGCCAGCCGCCGGGATACGCGTAGATGGCTCCGAGGAAAGTTTGCAGCGCATCAAACAGGCCGATGACGAGCACCGTGCCGCCGAGCGTCTCGATGTATTTGGGCGCGAAGCCGAGCCAGAGCTTTTCGCCCGTGCCGGCAAGCACGAGCACGATGAGGAGCAGCGAGGTGTTCCGCCGCAGCGCAAGGAATTCGGAAACTTGATGCCAGCGGCTCACGCAAGGTGTGCGCCGATCATCCCGGCGATTTCCTGCAACAAATTGATTTCCGCCGCCGAGTATTCGTGTTCACGCACGGTGCCGATGCCGAGCGTGCCGACAATTTTTTCGTCGTGGCGGACCGGCACGCACAGCGCGCCGCCGACGCCGGTCTGTTTCGCGCCGAGCTTGGCGACGCCGCTGGTGTCGGTCTGCAAATTGCAAATCGTCACCGGCCGGTTTTTGGCCACGGTCTCGCCGGCGATGCCCTTGCCGACGGGAATGGCCTTCACCACGTCCAGCATTTGCGGCGGCAGGCCGACTTGTGCGGCGAGTTGAAGCAGTTGCTTGTCCGCATCAAGCCGGTGGACCGTGCCGGTTTCGGATTGAAAATGGTTCAGCACTTCGCGAAGCGCCGGTTCCAGCAATGGCTGTTGAGCCAGCAATGTTTTGATCTGATCGAGGAATTCACTCATGGTTTACTGACGCCTGAATTGTCGCGTGAAGAATGCGAGAGGTGAATTCCCCCGTCGCCAGCTTCGTGTGACTGCTGGTTTTCAAATGGAAGCATCATCGCCGGCACGATAATGCAGCACCTTCACTTTTTCCAATGTGACGAGGCCGCCGCCTATCATTTTGTCCAGCAGCGGCAGGAAGGAATTGATGTTTTCCTCGCTGTCCACAATTTCGATGACGAGCGGCAGGTCCATCGAGAGCCGCAGGATTTTGGCCGTATGCAGCCGGCTCGTTTTGCCGAAGCCCATCGGCCCGCGCAGGACCGTGGCGCCCGCCAGATGCGCCTCGCGCGCGGCGAGCACGATGGCTTCATAGAGCGGCCGGTGCTGCCAGCGGTCGCTTTCGCCGATAAAGATCCGCAGGAGCATCGCGTCAGTGGGGATTTGCATGTCAATTTCCTTTCATCGAGGTGAAGGTTGAACCGAGCAGCCAGCCGAGCCAGACGGCAGTCAGGCAAAGGGTCACGGACAAAATGACATTGCCGCCGGCGTAAAGCCACTCGCGCTCGCGCATAAGATTCAAGGTTTGCAGGCTGAACGAGGAAAACGTCGTATAGCCGCCGCAGACACCGATCATCAGGAACTGCGTGGCGAATATGCGCGATTGCGAATCCATCCGGCCTTCCGGGCTGGCCAGCGCGCCGATGACGCCGATGATGAACGAGCCGGTGACGTTGATCGTGAGCGTGCCCCACGGGAAGGTCGCGCCCAATTTTTCAGAAACCAGGCCGTTGACCCAGAAGCGCGTCACGCTGCCGAGCGCGCCGCCGAGTGCGACCCAAAGATACGCAATGTTCATAAACTCCTGCGAATTTCATTCGTAGGAGTCATCAGCGCTGAAACAGTCAGGCGGTTTTCCCATGTGGGACGGCAAACTCCATTGCCGCTGTTATTCATATGGCGACCGGGGCGGTTTGGCAATCTTGAATCTGCCGGCCGCGTTACTGCTTCGCTTCACCTGTGGTTGATCCGGCCGGAACCGCAAGGCATTTCTTGACTCGCCGCGCGCGAAACTTATGATTCCATTTTGATTTTAACCGTTCCAACAAAAAATTATCTATGACTAAAATACAAAACATCGAGGCGCGCGAAATTCTGGACTCGCGCGGAAATCCGACCGTGGAAGTGGACGTGACGCTGGACTGCGGCGCTGCCGGACGCGCTGCCGTTCCCAGCGGCGCCAGCACCGGCGAAAACGAAGCCATCGAACTCCGCGACGGCGACAAGAAGCGTTTCGGCGGCAAGGGCGTGCTCAAGGCCGTCGCCAACGCCAACACCAAAATCAAATCCGCGCTCATCGGCGTGGACGCGCTCGACCAGCTCACCGTGGACGCCACGATGCTCAAGCTCGACGGCACGGAAACCAAATCCAAGCTCGGCGCGAACGCCATTCTCGCCGTCTCGCTCGCGAACGCCAAGGCCGCCGCCGCCGCCATCGGCCAGCCGCTGTTCAAATATCTCGGCGGGCCCAACGCCAAGGTGCTTCCCGTGCCGATGGCCAACGTCATCAACGGCGGCGCGCACTCCGACGCCCCGATTGATTTTCAGGAATTCATGATCATGCCGCTCGGTCTGCCGACCTTCAGTGAAGGCCTGCGTTCCATCGTCGAAACCTTTCACGCGCTGAAATCCGTTTTGAAGAAAAAGGGCTGCAGCACCGCCGTCGGCGACGAAGGCGGATTCGCGCCGAAGCTCGGCAGTGTTGAAGAGGCGATTGAGACCATCATTCAAGCCATCAAGGACGCAGGCTACAAGCCGGGCAAGGATATTTTCCTGACGCTGGATCCGGCGTCGTCGGAATTTTACGACGGCAACGGCAAATACACCTTCAAGAAAAGCACCGGCGAAACCATCAGCGGCGACGACCTCGTGGAGTTTTACGCGAAACTCGTGGCGAAGTATCCGATTGTCAGCATCGAAGATGGCTGCGCGGAAGATGACTGGGCGACCTGGAAAAAGCTCACCGACAAAATCGGCGACAAGATCCAGCTCGTCGGCGACGATCTGTTCGTCACCAATGTCAAGTTCCTGCAAAAGGGGATTGATACTGGCACGGCGAATTCAATTCTCGTCAAGGTGAACCAGATTGGTTCGCTCACCGAGACGCTCGACGCCGTGCAGCTCGCGCAGTTCCACGGCTACACCGCCGTCATTTCGCATCGCTCCGGTGAAACGGAGGATTCCACCATCGCCGACATCGCGGTGGCGACCAACTGCGGTCAGATCAAGACCGGTTCGTTGAGCCGCTCGGATCGTCTGGCGAAATACAACCAGCTCCTGCGCATCGAGCAGTTGCTGGGCAAGAACGCGGTTTACGCCGGCTTGAGCATCTTGAAAAAGGGCAAGTAAATTGGGCGGGGCTGACCTGCCGGCAGATTCACAGCCCGGAAGCCAGGCAACTGGCTTCCGGGTTTTTGCTGCAAGATTTCCCGCCGCCAGCGTTCAATAGCCCTGCTTCACCAGCCAGTAAACTGCCGCCATCGTCGCAATGGAAATCAACGTCATTGGCAGGGCCGGCAAAAAACACGCCAGCGACATCACCACGCCGCCGACGAGCGGGGCCGCTGATTTCTGCCGCCAGCCATAAATCAGATAGCCGCCGCCAATCCCGCCCCAGAGCACCGAGGCCCAGAGCTGGTTTGAATCCAGATTCATCAGGTTCATCCCGCAATCTGCCGCAACTTCACGCAGCTTGCCACGGAAAATTCCTGTGGTAGATTTTTGCCGTGAACCATTTTTTCCGTCCCAACCTCGACCGGCAAGGCCGCATCGCCCGCGGCGTCATTGGTTCGCTCTGCCTCATCGCCGGCATCATTCTCGTGGACTTCGTGCTGTGGCTGGGATTGATTTTTGTCGTGGCCGGGCTTTTCGCCATTTACGAAGCCCTGCGCGGCTGGTGCCTCGCCCGCGCCTGCGGCATCAAGACAAAAATCTAAAAACCAGGATGAAGCATGAAAGCGGAAGGATGAAATGTCCGCCGCCCATTTCATCCTTCATGATTCTCCCTTCATCCTTCAGCCAAACGCCCCGAACAACGCCTGCATTTCCTCGTCCACCAGCGACTCGTCCGCGAGCGTCTGTGAAATTTCGTCGCGGAGCAAAGCGCGGTAACGCTTCCGCAGCCGGTGCACCGCCACGCGGACCGCAGTTTCATCCATGCCTAAATCATTTGCGGCGTCCGCGTGCGACAACGTGCCCTTGCCGGCGGTGAGGAAAATCTTCAACTGCCCGAACAATTTCGCCTTGCCATCCGCCGCGCACTCCGTTTGCAGACGGCCGATGACTTTGGCCAGCAGCGCCAGCGCCCATTCGCGGTCGAACGCCTGGTCGGGGCCTGGCTCGTTCACGGCGGCGACCTGAAATGTTGTGTCTGCCGTCTGCCAGTCCAGCGACAGGTTCGCCGCCCCGCCGCCGCGTTTTTTGGCCTGCGACTTGTCCCATTCGTTCGCCAGAAAATGTTTCAGCGCCGCCAGCAGGAAGGCGCGGAACCGGCCGCGCTCTGCGCTCAGGCCGGCGAGATAATTCTTTTCCAGAAAGCGCGCGAAGAACGCCTGCGTCAAGTCCTCCGCGTCCTCCTTGTTATGCCCGCGCCGCCGGACATAGGCATACAGCGGAAACCAGTAGGTGCGGCATAAATCCTCCAGCGCGCCATCCGACTGTGGCGTGTGCCGTTTGCCCGCCGCCAGCACGACCGTCCAATGCGTCGTGGCGAAGATGTCGCCCGGCGCGGTCGAGGCTCGTGTGGAATGTTCGGAGGTCAAGTCGCTGGCTCAATTATCCCTGGTCTTGAAGGTGAACAAGTAAGGGATCGCCGGATGATGTTGCGTGTCTTGGAAGCCGTGGAACTTCTGGCTGTTGATCCACCAGCCGTAGGTTTTGCCCGGCTCCAGCTTCACCTTCACCACGCAGGTCTTGTGGTCGGCGTCGTAATGCGGCTTGCCGATGAATTCCGGCCCGGAATTTTCCCAGGCGGTGGACCAGCTCCAGGACTGGTCGGCCATTTCCTTGCTGAAGGTGATTTTGACTTCGTATTCGCCGGGCGGCACGTCCTTGGTGCCCGCCTCCGGCACGGTTTTGACGACGACGGGCGCGAAGTTGTCAATGTCCTGCGCGCGGCTGTTTTGCGGCGCGAACTGGCAGGCCGCGCCGACGACGAGGGTGGTGAGCAATGTTTTGGTTTTCATGTTTTGTTTGCGGTGTCAGTTTGGACTGGTTTTGAAAATCAGCAGATACGGCACGGCGGAACGCCCGGCGCTGTCGCGGAAATTTTGGTATGCTTCAGTGTTCAACCACCAGGCATACGTCTGGCCGGCTTCCAGATGCACTTTCATGACGCAGGTCCGCTGGTCGTCCAGATAATGCGGCGTGCCGATGGGTTCCGGGGTGGAATTATCCCAGGCCGTGCACCAGCTCCACGAGCCGTCGCTCATCGGCTTGCTGAAGCGCACGCGAATTTCCGTTTCGCCTGGCGGCACATCGGTCGCGCCGGACACCGGAAAACTCTCGACGACGACCGGCGGCTGCCCGGCCAGAGTCTGACTCGTGCCGGCCGGCAGCGATTCTTGCTTCGCGGCCTCGTGGGCCAAAAAGATTTCGGGCGTCACCGGTTCAATTGAAATCAGTTTGAAGTTGGAATCCTTTTCAATCGCGGTCTTGAATTCGTCCGGCTTTGCGGTGAGAAAGGAGCCGACCAGTTTGCCGTCTTGCTGCGTGGTCCGGAAGAAACTGGCGCCGCCCAGGCTGTCCTGACCCGAACGCAGTTGGCAATGGCCGTTGAACTCCTGCAACATTTCCTTCGGGGTCTGCGGATTGAAGCCGTTGACCGGTCCGAACTTTGCCAGGTAGGCGCCTTGAGCCAGTTCCGCCAGCCACTTGCCGGCTTCAGTGGAGTTCGTGGCCACCTCGTGCGTGCCTTGGGCAAAGGCATCCCAGAGGTTGAACTTGGACCAGTAATTGCCGCCCTGGGCCAGCTTGAGCTGCTGCTGGACATACTGTTTCCCCGTCAGCGGATGGATGCTGGCGAGCCATTCGGCGTCACGTTGATCGAGGCTCTCCGCGAGCTTGTCCGGTGCCGGCTGTTCGCCATACCAGCGGATGATTTCCGGCTGGAACGGCGGCTGGCCGTTTTGATCGTTCCACCATTTGCCCCACGCGTTCCAGTCCCTGCCGAAATTGGTTCCGGTCAGGCGCACGAGCGAAAGCTGCGCCCACCAGCGCGTGTTGGCGTTGAGGTGGTAAAGGAGATGAATCATTTCCGGCACGGACTCCTTGTCGCCGATGATGCCCAGCGCGCGGGTCGCCATCCAGCGGTCGCGGTTGTCCTTCTCGGCGTGGTCGAACGCCATCGCGCGCAACGCGGGCAGCGCATTGGTGGAATGCAGGGCGGCCAGCGTGCTGATCGCCTGATAATACTCCTGCGATTGCGACCCCTTGAGCGCGTCAAGCTGCTTCCGTTCCAGGGTGGCGCGTTCCTCGTCCGTCCAGCCGTCGAAGCCGCGCTCATCGAAGAGACTACGGAACTGCCGGTCCGTCCAGGCGAGCATCGCCCGCTGGTCGTCATTGAGCGGCGATTGCGCTTCCTTTCCTTCGTTCGCGTGGAAGACAACATGAAGGTTGCTTGCGGTAGTTGTATTACTTGAGCCAAAGGAAATGCTGTCGGCGGTCAATGTCCCATTTGACACATTCAGAACAACCTTGTTTCCAGTGGAGGAAATCGTAATTGGCATGTCTGGGTGGATTGGCGGCGCCTGGACTTGGCCGGACTGTTTTGTGGTCGGCGGCTCGATCATCAGCCGCAAACCTTCGCTCAATTGCTTTGTCTTCGCCGCTGCGAGCATCTTTTTTGAGGTGTCGTCGGCTTGGCCGGAATCCACGATGTTCTGCGCCCACTTTTCGGCCTGCTCAAATTTTCCTTCCAGCAAATAAAGCCGCGCCAGCCCGAACCATGCCGCCGGCGCCTGCGGCGCGGCCTTGAGCAGATATTTTTCCGCCTCGTCGTATTTCCGCTGCGCCAAATAAATCTGGCCGAGACCATTCAGCGCACCCGGCAAGTTGGTTTCGATGGCGATGGCTTGATGAAACGACGTTTCCGCCATGGTGCTGTTGCCAGAATTGAATTGCGCCCAGCCGAGACCGTTCCACGCATCCGCATCATCAGGTGTGAGACTGACGGCCTGCTGAAATTTCGCTTCGGCGTCTGTCAGTTTTCCCGCCTGCCAAAGCTGCCAGCCTTGTTGTGTCCACTGTTGGGCGGCATTGTGCTGCGATTGTTGTCTGGCGCGGACGAAATTGGGGATTGCCACCGCTGCGAGCAGGCCCAGAATGGCTATGAAAATAATCGCCACCGCCACACCGGCCGCGATGCCAACGGCAATTTTCCAGCCGCTGGCTGGCTTCACCACAACAGCGGTCGGGGCACCCGCCGGCAAATGGCCCGAGGCCGACATCGGGGCAAAAATGTCTTCATAAGCGTAAGCCAGCGCCGCCCATACAATCGGAGCCGCGATGAAAATTCCAACCAGACAACAGAGAAATCCGGCAAGTTCAATGGCGCCGAGGAGGATGAAAAACCACAAAAATTTCCACCAGTGTTTCGAGATGACTTGGCGGCTCAGGCTCATCGCGGGCCAAAAATCCATTCCCTTGTCGGCGACCAGCGCGAGTGTGAACGCCCAGGCCACGGCGAAGTAAATTCCCGGTAACAGGAAACAAATCAAACCGGCCAAAATCAACAGAAACGTCACGAGCCCGCCGAGAAAAAGCGCGGCGAACGCCACGGAGAAGCCGCTGAACGCGATTCCCACGTTCGCCTGTCCGCCGCGAATTTTTTTCAGGAAATATAGCCACAGTCCGCCCGAAAACGGACCGCTGACGACGATGCCGATCAACGTGGAACTGGCCGCATGTTGCAGCAATCCGATCAGCGCGGTTACGCCGACAACTTCCCAGAAATTGTGCGTTACCAAATTCCATCCGCGGCTCAGGCAATGGCCGATGTTCAATTGAAAATCCCGTGCCCGGACCGCCGCAGCAAAAGCGGCGCTGTCCGCCGCCGTCCGGGCGATCAGCGGAGTTTGTGAGATGGTCTCGACCTGGGTTTTAATTTCGCTGGCTTGTTGGTAGCGGAGCGTGGGATTTTTTTCCAGCGCGCGCAGCACGACTTCATCGAGGCGCACGTCAATCTGCACTTTCGACGACGGCGGCGCGATTTTTTTGCCGGGCAGCTCGCCCGTGAGCATCTGGTAGAACACCACGCCCAGCGCGTAAATGTCCGCGCGGTTGTCCACTTCGCTGGGATGCTCGACCTGTTCCGGCGCCATGTAATTTGGCGTGCCCATGACTTTGCCCGACTCGGTCAGCATCGGCGAACCGGCGGCGGCTTCCCCGGCCGCCGCCGGTTCATTCCCAACCCCAACCAGTTTTGCCAGCCCAAAATCCGCCACCTTCACGCGGCCGCGGCGGTCCAGCAAAATGTTTTCCGGCTTGATGTCGCGATGGACGATGCCCTGGTCGTGCGCAAATTGCAGCGCGTCGCAAATCTGCGGCACGATGGCCAGCGCCTCG
>Ga0181520_10001447_pt1 | contig 48222 bp, 41 predicted proteins | sample PEATcosm2014_Bin_29_FD_132451 | JGI IMG/M metagenome (GOLD analysis project Ga0181520, IMG submission 132451) | Peatland microbial communities from MTU Mesocosm Facility, Houghton, MI, USA - PEATcosm2014_Bin02_30_metaG | ecosystem: Environmental > Terrestrial > Soil > Wetlands > Peat | place... | reverse complement strand
CATGCCGTGGTCGCCGATCATGCCCGAGACCAGGATGGCGTCGCCGACCTGCGCACGGTGCGGACCCACTTGAATTCCCGGCCGCAGCGCGCCCACGCCCGCCGTATTGATGTAGCAGCCGTCGCCGTGTCCGCGCTCGACGACCTTGGTGTCGCCGGTGACGATCTTCACGCCCGCAATGGCTGCGGCCTTGGCCATGTCGTCCACAATCGCCGCCAACTGCGCCAGGGGAAAGCCCTCTTCCAGAATGAAACTGGCGCTCAAAAAGCGCGGCTCGGCGCCGGAAACGGCCAGGTCGTTCACCGTCCCGTTCACCGCCAGCTCGCCAATCGATCCGCCGGGGAAAAACAAGGGCTGCACAACAAACGAATCCGTGCTCATGGCCAGGCGCGCGCCGCCCAGGTCAAGCACCGCCGCGTCGCCCAGATTTTCAAGCTCCGGATTGCGGAACGCCGGCAGAAACAGGTGCTCCACCAGCTCGTTGCCCAGCTTGCCGCCCCCGCCGTGGCCCATCACGATGGTCGGGTAGCCGGCCAGCGGCAACGGGCAAGACCAATTTGAGAAATCCGGTACAGACGGGGAAGACTCCTGCGTACTCGCCTTCACATTCTCACCCATGCGCCACTCCGGTTAGCGCACTTCCGGCGCCCGCCAGTTCTTCGGCGGAAATAAACCGCCCGTAGTTATAGTAGGCCGCGCAGGCCCCTTCGCTTGAAACCATGGTCGCTCCCAGAGGATGCCGCGGCGTGCATTCCTTGCCGAACGCCGGGCACTCGGCCGGCTTCATGGCCCCGCGCAGCACATCTCCGGAATGGCACAGCGGCGACTCTTCGGTATGAATGCCGGTGATCTGGAACCGCTCCTCGGCGTCGAACGCGCGGTAGGCCGCGCTGAGCCGCCAGCCGCTCCTGGGAATCACGCCAATCCCCCGCCACGCCCGGTCCGTCACTTCGAAGACCTCGGCCAGCAGCTTCTGCGCCGCCTGGTTGCCGTCAAAGGTGACCACCCGCTCGTAGGCGTTCTCCACTTCGTGCTTCCCGGCCTCCAGTTGCATCACCGTCCGCCGAATCCCGTCCAGCAAATCGAGTGGTTCAAAGCCCGTCACCACCAGCGGAACCTTGTACCTCTCCGCCAGCGGCGGATATTCCCAGTACCCCATCACGCTGCACACGTGCCCCGCCAGCAGAAATGCCTGCACCTTGTTTCCCGGCGACTCGAGAATCGCGGCAATGGCGGGCGGCACCAGCACATGCGACACCAGCAGCGAAAAGTTCTTCAGCCCGCGCCGCTTGGCCAGATGCACGCTCATTGCATTGGCCGGAGCCGTGGTCTCAAACCCCACGCCAAAAAACACCACCTGCCGGTCGGGATTTTTGGCTGCCAGTTCCACCGCATCGAGCGGCGAATAGACGACGCGCACGTCGCCGCCGTGACCCTTGACCTGGAAAAGATCCGCGTCGGTCCCCGGCACCCTAAGCATGTCGCCGAAGGAGCAGAAGATCACCCCCGGCTGGGCGGCAATGGCCAGGGCCTTGTCGATCAGTTCCAAAGGGGTGACGCAAACCGGGCAGCCGGGCCCGTGAATCATCTCGATGCCGGCGGGCAACATCTGGTCGATCCCGTTTCGTATGATCGAGTGCGTCTGCCCCCCGCATACCTCCATGATCTTCCACGGCCGCGTGGTGATCTGGTGAATCTCCCGCGCCATCCGCTGCGCAATTTCGCCGTTCCTGAACTCGGTTAGGTACTTCATTTGCTGCTGCAACTCCCGTCCGGGCAAGCCGACTGCGGCGCCGCGGCAGCCCGCGCAAAGGCCTCTTCTTCCCCGGCCAGTTCCTCGTCCAGCACGCCCATCTCGCGGAAGTCGGCCAGCGTCTTCTGGGCGCTCTCCTCGTCGATCTTCGACAGCGCAAACCCTACGTGGACAATGGTATAGTCGCCCACCTCGACCTCCGGCACGTAGTCAAGGCAAACCCGCTTGACCACCCCGCCAAAGTTCACCCGCCCCACCCGGACATCGCCCTCGGTGAGGATTTCTTCCACTTTTCCTGGAATTGCAAGACACATGGCACTACCTTATACCGTGTTTGGGGCGGCGTACAGCGTGATCTGAATCACCCGCGGCGATGAATGCGCAGTCTGCGCCCCGGCCAAAGACCGCAATCGGAACGTCGCCAGAAAACTGTGCCCCAGCCGGTCCATCCAGGCCGGCTGGGGCAGGTTGCTTCGAAGGATGAAAAGCCCAGCTCTCCCTCAGCGGTGGTGGTGTTTCTTTGCTTCTGGGTGTTTCTTTACTTCTGCGTGCTTCTTTCCTTTTGCCGAGGGAGGAGCGGTAGGAGGCGCATCCGAAACTGCAATATCCGAGATCGCCTTCCAGCTTCCATCCGCCTGTTTGCGATACACCGTCACGTAACTGCCATGACCGTTGACCACCTTCTTGGTATGCGAGTCGGTCATGGTAATGGAGTAGGAACCCTGCGTATAAGCGAGGTCGCCCGACTTGGCCACGTCAACCTTGGTCGGCTCGAACGTCAGCGCCATAGCGGGATCGGACGTCATCTGCGCCAAAGACGTCCGTATCGCGTCTTTGCCGGAAACCGCCGGCATTTCCGGAACCATCAGCACCGCATCCTGCGCATAGTGAGCCGCAATCTTGTCCGGGTCTTTTGCCGCATAGTCCTGGTTCCATTGGACTTCGTTGAGTTTGATGGCCTTCACGTCCGCATCGTGCGTGTCGGCTGGCTGGTTGCATGCGACCGCCATGAAAGTGATCGCAGTCATGCCAAGAAACATGGCAATTCGCTTCATTTGTCTTGCCTCCGCGAGGAATTCCGGGGGTATTGGGAACCCGGCAACTCCTTAGGCAGCGAATAGTACCTAAACCGAACTCGATGAATCAAGCCAAATGATTGACGGCGCGAAAAGGCCGGGTCGATTGAAAGACCAGCCCCGCTCAGAGACCCTTCTTCGTCTGGTTCTGGACCACCCGGGCCTTCACCAGTTTCTTCACCAGCGCCTCTGGCAGCGGTTTGTCCAACGGAAAGTGAAGCGTCCCCTTCGACGTTCTGAACTCCTTCAGCTCTTCCCCAAGCTCTCAGCCCCGCAGCGCCCGCTGCTCCTCCAGATACTCGAGCCACTCATTCATCCCCGCGCCGGTCTTCGCCGAGGTCTCAAAAATCCGAATCCCCGGCCGAATCTCGTTGACGTTCTTCAGCGCCGTCTCGCGATCAAACCCGCACGGCACGGCAATATCCATCTTGGTAATCACTGCCGCATCTGCCGAGTTGAACATCGTCGGGTACTTCAGCGGCTTGTCCTCACCCTCGGTGACTGAGAGCAGGGCCACGCGAATCTTTTCGCCCAGGTCGTAACTCGACGGGCACACCAGGTTGCCCACATTCTCGATGAACAGGTAATCCAGCGCACCCAGCTCCGCCCCTTCCCAATCCTGAAGGTGCTTGCCGATCATCTCCGCGTCCAGGTGGCAAATTCCATGGGTGTTGATCTGCCGCACCGGGGCCCCGCTCGAAGCCAGACGCCGCGCGTCGTTGTCGGTTTCCAGGTCGCCCACCAGCGCAGCCACGCGCGCGCCCCGCGCCTTCAATTCCCGCAAGGTCCACTCCAGGAAGGCCGTCTTTCCCGTCCCAGGGCTCGACACCAGGTTCAGCACCAGCACGCCCGCGGCGGTATAGCGGTCACGCAATCCGGCCGCCAGTTCGTCGTTCTTCTTCAAAATTCCACGCCGCAGTTCCACAATCCGGGTTGTCATTTCTTCTCCTCTACCGCATCGATCTCGTCGATCTCGATTGCCTCGATCTCCAGTTCACGTCCCTGCCGCATGTCATAACAGGGCTCGCCGCAACGCGGGCAGCGGAAGCTCTGCAAGCTGTCGAGTTCCACATCCTGCCCGCATGGCTCGCAGTGCATCACCACCGGCAGCACGTTCACCACCAGGATCGAGCCCTCCAGCGGCGTTCCCTCGGTTGCAATCCCGTAGCAGAAATCCAGCGATTCCCGCACCACCGCAGCCAAAGCTCCCACTCGCAGCCGCACTTCCTTGACGCGCGCGCCGGGGTACGCCTCCAGGGACTCGGTTACCGACTCGACAATGCTCGAAACGATCGAAAGTTCATGCATAAAAGATGGATTCTACGCTCCCGCGGTTCTGCCGCATCCCAACGCACGAACGGTGCGCGCTCCAACCCATTCATAACTTCAGCCAATTCAGCAGGCTTGGGCCGCCGAGGCAAAGTCCGGCCAGAAAAGCGGGTCGCGTCCGCTGCATTTGCATCCCTATGCCGCGGTTGCACCCCTATGGCCGCGTTTGCACTCCTATGTAAGATGAGAGCACAAGGATCTTCCCCGATGCCCCACACCCTCGCGAATCCCGCCTCCGCCGCCCGCGCCGCCTCGCGCCTCATCCTCAGCCAGCTCGCCCCCGGCGCAATGCAGTCGGAAATCCGCGCCATGAGCGTCGAATGCGACCGCATCGGGGGCATCAACCTGGCACAAGGCATCTGCGACACCCCCGTCCCCGCGCCGGTGCAGGAAGGCGCCATCCAGGCCATCCATGCGGGCTACAACATCTACACCCGCCTGGACGGCATCGCCCGCCTGCGCAACGCCATCGCCCAAAAGCAGGTTCGCGACTACGGGCTGGCCTACGACCCCAACAGCGAAATCCTGGTCACCTCCGGCGCTACCGGCGGACTCCACGCCGCCGCCATGGCCCTGCTGAATCCCGGCGACGAGGTTCTGGTCTTCGAGCCGTTTTACGGCTACCACGTCTCCACCCTGCAATCCATGCGCGTCACCCCGGTCATCGTCCCTCTGGCCGAGCCGGACTTCTCCCTCGACATCGCCGCCGTCAACGCGGCCATCACTCCCCGCACCCGCGCCATCATCCTCAACTCCCCCGCCAATCCCAGCGGCAAGGTCTTCACCCGCACCGAGCTTGAGGCCCTGGCCGCCGTCGCCTTGGAACACGACCTCTTCGTCTTCACCGATGAAATGTACGAGTACTTCCTTTACGACGGCGTCCGCCACATTCCTCTGGCCACGCTGCCCGGCATGAGGGAGCGGACCATCGTCATGTCCGGCTTTAGCAAGACATTCTCCATCACCGGCTGGCGTCTGGGGTTCGTCTGCGCCGACGCCCGCTGGATCCCGGCCATGTCTTACTTCCACGACCTCACCTACGTTTGCGCTCCGTCCGCCTTCCAGCACGGCGCGGCCGCCGGCCTGGAACAGCTCCCGCCCAGCTTTTACTCGCAGCTAGCAGCCGACCACCAGTCCAAACGCGCACGCATCCTCAGCGCCCTCCACGACGCCGGATTGGAGCCCGCCGTTCCCGCCGGCTCTTATTACGTGCTGGCCAGCGCCACCCGCCTCCCCGGCAAAACCTCCGCCGAAAAAGCCCGTTCCCTGCTGGCCTCGACTGGAGTAGCCTCGGTCGCCGGTTCCGCCTTCTTCCGCCCCGGCCATGGCGAAAATTTATTGAGATTCTGCTTCGCCAAGAGAGATCATGACCTGGACGACGCCTGCGCACGGCTGCGCAAGCTCTGACGTGAGGTGACCCATGATTTCGAAAGGAGAATCAAGATGCAGCCGGCACATTTTGGAATTCGCACCCTCCGCACATGGAGCGTGGTCAGCGTGTGCGCGCTGTTGGGATTTTTGGGCATGACCGGCGCAACGACCCTCCGCGCACAAACCTACCCTGAAGGCATCTGGCAGGGCTATGACGGAGAATGGCAGCACGTTTCAGCGCAGTTGATTGCGCTTGCCGAGGCCACTCCGGAAGAGAAGTTCGCCTGGCGGCCGGCTCCGGGAGTCCGCTCCACCAGCGAAGTCTACATGCACATCGTAATGACCAACCTGTATCTTCTCAGCGTGACCGGCCCAAAAATGCCCGACGACCTGAAGCAAGATGCGGAGAAGACCGTGACGTCGAAAGCGGATGTCATCCGCTGGCTCAAGCGCTCGCTCGACGCCGTCAAGCAGGCGCATTTGAAGGAAACTCCCCAGGACCTGGCCCGCAAAGTGCACATCATGGATCGCGACGCAACAGTGGACGGGATCTATTTGCGCATCATCGTTCATGCCAACGAGCATATGGGACAGCTTGTTGCCTACGCCCGCATGACCGGCGTCGTCCCGCCGTGGTCCAAGTAGACCCTCGTCCGCCGGACACGGCGGCTTCTTGTCTTGCTCCTACTACCGTGACCGCATGATTTGGAAATCCGGATCAATGCAGAATGGGTGCCCCAGGTCTCGATTTTGAGACCTGGGAACTACAAATCTACCCGGTCGCGGTCCGAGGAACTCCTCAAGCTCGTGCTACCGCAGCGCCGACCAGATGACCACGTTCAGCCCAACCATCAGCACCGCTGACGCGGGAATGAGCAGCAGGGCCTTCTTCAGGCGCAACGGATCGCCGCCGGCGATGGCGCCGATGAGCCGCGAACTCACGGCGAGACCGGCCCATCCGCAGGTGATGACAAAGCCGATGGCCGTGCCCGTCATGCGTGGAAAAGCGTTGCCGACAATGGCCAGCGTGGTGGGAAACACCGGCGCCATCGACAGGCCGGCGATGAAGACCAGCACAAAAGCGGCTGCGGGTTTGTTCGTCCTGAGCATGAGGAACGTGGTGACGGCCATGGCGATGGACGCGGCCAGGGTAACTTCAACTGCCGGGATGCGCATGAGAATAGGCGAGACACCGACGCGGCCGATGAGCAGGCCGAGAGCGAATCCCAGTGACAGGATGTTGAGCGCACGCGACTCGGGAATGCCCTGCGCGATCAGGTGCCGCGGGAGCCAGTTCCATACGCCCACTTCGCAGGTGATGTAGAGGAACAGAAAAGCCCCAAGCAGGAAGAGCAACGGCCGCCCCAGGACGGGTCCTGCGTCGGCAAGAACAAAGCCCGCGGCCGGGGTGGGCGCGGGCATGGCAGTCACGGCCTGCACCATCAGCGTAACCACGGTGAGCGACGCAACGGTGTAGCAGAGGCGAATCCAGTTCCGCTTGAAAAGATTGGCGGAGATGAAGGGCGTGGCCAGTCCGCCGAGACCGAAGAACAGATTGACCAGATTCAGCGCCGTGGCGCGATGCGCCTCGCTGACGCCGCTGACCAGGGCATTGGCGCCGGTGACCACGATGCCGCCGCCAACTCCGAGCAGAAACAAAAGGAAGACAATACTGCGGAACCCTCTGGACCGTGGCAGCGTAAAGAGCGCAATGGCGATGAACGCCAGGCCGAGAATCAGGCCCATCTTGTCGCCCTGGGTATCGAGCAGCGGTCCCACGCCAACTGAGGCAATAATCAGTCCCAAAGCCTGCGCAAAGGCGATGGTTCCATTCTGGCTTGGGGTCAGCGAAAAACGATCGGACAGTTCGGGCAGGGTGGTGCCCAGCATGGCGGCGATCATTCCATAAACAAAAATGCGAGGATGGCGGCAAAGATCAACACGCGGCTTGCTTCCTTTCAACTGCCCGGTTCGGAGCGGGCGACTCTGGATACAGCAAAGATCACATTTTGAGCGCGAATTCCTGAGAATTGTACCGCTGTCGAGCGTTGCGAAACGAACCGCGGCACATAGTCATCAGAAACGCCGCATGGCGCAGCATCCCTCTCAATGCTCTAGACTGGGAGGGCGATGAGTACGGTGAACAGATTTGTAAGGGCCGCGCTGGTGAGTGCCGCGGTGGCCGCTGCGCTGGTTTTGGCTGGCTGCGGAACCCCGGGGGCGCCCATGCCGCCCTCGCTCAAGCTGCCTGACCCGGTGGCCGATCTGACCGCCGTCCGGACGGGCAACCAGGTCGCGCTCACTTGGACCATGCCCAAAAAGAATACCGACAAGCTGCTGCTGAAAGGCAATGTCACGGTGCGCGTCTGCCGCAAGGAAGGTGCTGGTTCCTGTGCTGCAGCCGGCGCTGATTTGCAACTCGCTCCTGGCGCCGACGGTGCATTCACTGAGTCGCTGCCCGCCGCGCTCTCTGCCGGCTCGCCGCGCCCGCTCAGCTATTTTGTCGAGCTCAAAAACCGCAACGTTCGCTCCGCCGGGTTGTCGAACGCCGCGGTGGTTCTGGCTGGGGAAGCGCCTGCGCCGGTGGCCGGCCTCGCCGCCGAGGTGCGCAAGCAAGGAGTGGCGCTGCGCTGGACCGCGCTGGATATGACCGCACAAAAATCGTCTCCCGTGGCCATCCGCCTCCGCCGCACGTTGCTCACCCCGCAACCTGTAAAGCCCAAGCAAGGCCTGATGACGCCGCCGCCCGAGCCGCTGGAGCAGAGCCTGCTGATTGAATCCGGCGTCCACGCCGGCCGGGCTTTGGACAAGAACATCCGTTTCGGCCAGACCTATGAGTATCGCCCCCAGCGCGTAGCTCGCGTCACGGTGGACGGACGTACCCTGGAACTGGCCGGAGAGCTTTCGGCGCCGGTGCGCGTCGAGGCTCTGGACCTGTTTCCGCCCGCCGTGCCCACCGGCTTGGCCGCCGTAGCAACGGCTGGCGAAAACGGCGCGGAGGCGGCGATCGACCTGATCTGGCAGCCCGACACCGAAGCCGACTTGGCCGGATACGCCGTCTATCGCCGCGAGGGAGATGGCCCCTGGAAGCGCATCTCTCCCGCGCAGCCCCTGGTCCCGCCGGGCTTCCACGACGCCCACGTCCTGCCGGGCCACACCTATCACTACGCCGTCTCGGCCATCGACCAGGGCAGCCATGAAAGCGCCCGCTCCGCCGAGACCGAGGAGACTGTACCCAACCCCTGACGGCCAACGCTGCACAAGGAGAACCCATGAGATATTGCCGCTTCCTGCTCGATGAACAGGTCCACTACGGCGCCGTGGAAGAGCGCGGCGGCGAACTCTGGATCACCGGCCCGGCCCCCGCTCCCCAGGAAGACCTTCGCTTCCGCCTGGCGCACACGCTCGGGGCGGGCGTTCCGCTCAGCTTCAAACCCATGCCCCTGAGCACTGCCGCGCTTCTGCCGCCCGTCACTCCTTCGAAAATCGTTTGCGTCGGCCGCAACTACCGCGACCACGTCGCGGAGCTGGGCAACGAGGTTCCCGTCGAACCGCTGCTGTTCTTCAAACCCATCTCTTCGCTGCTCAACCCGGGCGGAGTGGTGCGGATGCCCGCCGTATCGGAGCGTGTGGATTTTGAAGGCGAGTTGGCGCTGGTGATCGGCCGCCGCGTGAGTAAGCTGCCACCCACAGCCGACTGGCGAAGCGTGATTCGCGGCTACACTCTGGCCAACGACGTGACCGCCCGCGACCTGCAAAAGAAGGACGGCCAGTGGACCCGCGCCAAAGGGTTTGACACATTCTGCCCGGTGGGTCCGGTGGTGAGCGACGAGCTCGACCCCGAGGCCGGTCTGACCATCGAAACCCGCGTCAACGGCGAAGTGCGCCAGCACGGATCGACCCTCGATTTCATCTTCCCCATCCCCGCGCTGCTCAGCTACATCACGGCCGCCATCACGCTCGAACCCGGCGACCTGGTGCTGACCGGAACTCCCGCCGGGGTTGGACCGCTCAAGGCTGGGGATCATGTGGAAGTCAGCATTCCCGGTCTGGGCGTCCTGGCCAGCACCTTCGCCGCGGCCGCGGATTGAGCCCGAACCGGCCGCTGAATGAATCCTGCGTTCATCGGAGGAATCTGAAATAGCGGTAAACTGGAATTGGACGCGTTCGCAGCCGGGAACCCCTTCCCCTGGAGGAATCATGCCGCAGAATCTGCTTGAACAGTTGCGCACCTACACCGTGGTGGTCGCCGACACCGGCGACATCGAGGCGATGGAAGAGTTCCGCCCTCAGGACGCCACCACCAACCCCTCTTTGATCACCACCGCCGCGCAAATGCCGCAGTACCAGCCCATTGTGGACGGCGTGCTTCGGGACGCCCGCAAGGAACTTGGGGCAAATGCCACCGACGCCGCCATCGCCAACCTTGCTTTCCAGCGGCTGGCCATCGCCTTCGGCAAGAAAATTCTGGCCATCGTGCCTGGCCGGGTCTCCACTGAAGTGGACGCGCGCCTTTCTTACGACACCCAGGCCACCATCGAGCAGGCCCGCAGCATCATCGCGCAGTACGACGCCGCCGGCATCGGTCGCGAGCGGGTTCTGGTCAAGATCGCTTCCACCTGGGAGGGCATCCGCGCCGGCCAGGTGCTGGAGCGGGAAGGCATCCACTGCAACCTCACCCTGCTCTTCGGCCTGCACCAGGCCATCGCTGCGGCCGAGGCCGGCGTGACGCTTGTCTCGCCCTTCGTCGGCCGCATCCTCGACTGGTACAAGAAAGACACCGGCCGGGAGTACCAGGGCGCCGAAGACCCTGGCGTTGTCTCCGTCACCAGGGTCTACAACTACTACAAGCACTTCGGCTACAAGACCCAGGTGATGGGCGCAAGCTTCCGCAACATCGGCGAAATCAAGGAACTGGCCGGATGCGATCTGCTCACCATCTCTCCGCAACTGCTGGCCGAGCTTGAAGCCACCCAGGGCGAACTGCCCCGCAAGCTCGATCCTGAAGCGGCCAAGGCAATGCACATCGAACGGATCGTCATGGACAAGGACACCTTCGAGTTCATGCACGACGGCGACCGCATGGCCAGCGACAAGCTGAAGGAAGGCATTGAAGGCTTCTCGGCAGCGCTGGTCAAGCTGGAATCCCTGCTGGCCAAGCGCCTGGCCGAGATTGAAGCGCCGGCACACGCTTCCGCCTGATCGATCCTCTCCACGGTTCCACGCGAAGGGCAGCCCACGGTGGCTGCCCTTTCTGCTGTGCGCAATCGCCGTCTCGCAATCGCCGCCCCACTCTGCCAACAAATTCCTTTTCCCTTACACAAAAATCGTAACTATTCCGATAAGCTCTGTGTCAAAGCAGGCAAACTAGGTTGCAGAGTAGTTCCCGGGTTCATATGCCGCGGTGGAGTTCCAGCAGGTGGCTTCTTCTTGAGGAAGCGGCCACCGAAGTGCAAAGGCTCCATTCCAGTGCCCCTGGAATCGCTGTAGCCGGCAAACTTTGTTGGCACGCAAGAAACGTTCAGACGCTGCGGAACACAATCATTTCGTCCCGTGCCGGAGTTCACCACACCGGCATGATTCGAGGGACTGCAAGAGTCGCACGATCATTCAAGGCAGGCAAGCAACCCGTGCTTCCAGGGAGGTGTGTATGCAGGCTCAGACTCATCCGCTCGAACCATTTTTCCAGCAGGTTGTCCGCAACAGTTACGAAGGCAAGCTGGGGCTCAACGATCCAGATGTAACCAGCTACGTGGCCCGCGTACTGTGCGAGTTCTCTGAAGCCGACAATCTCTACAAGGTGCGCGATGCGATGGGCCGCCCCATCGACGAACTCGAAGCGATGATAATCGCCGCCGACCCGGTTCTGGGCGATGCGCCTTCGTTTGACGCCGAGCGCGCGGTGCGCAAGCACATTGGAGACTACGCGCTGTTCGTTGCCGGCATGTATCCCGAAGCCACGGAAACCGCCCATGGACGCCGCCGCCATCGCCCCAGTCTTGGCGAACTGATCCACGCCGGCAAGGAAAGCTACTTCATCGTCAGCCAGTTCAACGTTTTTGAATATGCGCAGGAAGCGCCGCTGTTCGCGCGTCTCTCCGACGGCTTCGAACGCTGCATTTTGGGCCTCACGCTGGTTCGCGAAGAAATCGGGCCGCGCAAGCCGCTCATGCTGCCGCCGCGGGTGAACTAAGGCTCTGACCGCATAATTTCGACCATTGAGTGCATGATTTCCCAGGTCTCAAAATCGAGACCTGGGGCACCCGTAGTTCAAGCGACGGAAAGTGGTCAGAGATTGCTTCGTTCTGTTTACCAATCGCGCCTATTCCGACCAGACAGCCAGCAGATTGCCCACCCCATCGGAGAAGTGGAAACGCCGCCCGCCGGGAAACTCGAAGGTGGGCACAACGATGCTGCCACCCGCGCCAGCAATGGCCTGTTCAGTCGCTTTCAGGTCGGCGGAGTAGAGCACCACCAGTGGCGCAAACTTGGCCAGCCCCTCGTGCGGCTCGACCTTCGCGAAACCACCGTCGATGCCTGCGCCATGGAAGCTGATGTAGTCCGGCCCCCAGTCCTGGAAGGTCCATCCAAAGACAGTTGAATAAAACTTCTTGGTCTGCTCGATGTCGGTGCTGGAAAATTCGAGGTAGGTGATCTGATTGTGCTTTGCGGGGTTGCTCATGGGCTTCTCTCCTTTGCGTTGGCTTGCGTGGAGTCGAGGGAAAGGCAGCGCGGATCAGGGGCGCAAGGCACACCCTTCCCGGTGTGCTTCTGAAGCGCCCCCATCCACATTCCCTCAGAAGCAGGAGAGTGCAGGTAGAGCCCGCTGGTTGGCTGCCGAGCGCGGACTGCCGAGGTACGAGAAAGAACCTACCAGAAGTCCGCGCGGCGTGCAATCGAAAATGTGCCAGTACCGCGATCGCGAGATTTAGAAATGCTAATCAGAACAGAATGGGTGCCCCAGGGCTCGGGGTCCCCAGCGACAGGTCCTAGTCGCTGGGGTGAGGATTCGATTTTGAGACCTGGGAAGTACAAATCTACGCGGTCGGGTAGCTACAGGATGTAGCGGCTCAAATCCTGGTCGCGGACCACAGAAGCCACCATCTGCTTTACATATTCCGCGTTGATCAGGAAGACCTTCTCCGGCCCCGAAACGGTAGTGCGCTCTTCATAGGGCAGCGGCGTGGAAGACTCGCTCTTGATGGCCTCCTTGAGCGCAGCGGCAGATTCCTCGTCCGGAGCGCGGCGGGCCACGTCAGGCGCCAGGAAGCTCACATCCTCGAGCACCCTTTCCATGATGGTGTGCAGACGGCGCGCGCCGATGTTTTCGGTTTGCTCGTTCACCTTGAAGGCAAACTCCGCCATTTCGCGCAAGGCGTCAGGAGCAAACTCAAGGCGCACGCCCTCGGTCTCAAGCAATGCTGAATATTGCTTCGTGAGCGACGCCTTGGGCTCGGTGAGAATGCGCAGGAAATCGTCCACGGTGAGCGATTGCAACTCGACCCGGATGGGAAACCGCCCCTGCAACTCGGGAATAAGATCGCTGGGCTTGGAAACATGGAACGCGCCGGCGGCGATGAACAGAATGTGGTCGGTGCGCACCATGCCGTAGCGTGTGTTCACCGTAGTCCCTTCGACGATGGGCAGAATGTCGCGCTGCACGCCCTCGCGTGAAACATCGGGTCCGTGACCGCCCTCGCGCCCGGCGATCTTGTCGATCTCATCCAGAAAAATAATGCCGTTCGACTCAACCCGCTCGGTAGCCGTGCGGTTCACCTGGTCCATGTCGATCAGGCGGCTTTCTTCCTCCTGCACCAGGTAGTCGAATGCGTCGCCCACCTTCATCTTGCGCTTCTTCGACCCGCCGCCGAAGATGTTGGGCAGCATGTCCTTGAGGTTCATTTCCATGTCCTCAAGGTTCTGGTTTGAGATGATGCCGAACTGCGGTGTTCCGCGATCGCGCACATCCAGTTCCACCTGGCGGTCATCCAGCTTGCCCTCGCGGAACTGCAGGCGCATCTTCTCGCGGGAGCGCTGGTAGCTATCGGATTCGGGCAGCGCAAGCTGGCCCTCGGCGGCTGGCGGCGCGGGCGGAGGAGGAGGCAGCAGCACGTCCAGCAGGCGCTCCTCGGCGTTCATCTCCGCCTTGTCTTCCACCTCTTCCAGGCGCTCCTCGCGCACCATGTCGATGGCAATCTCCACCAGGTCGCGGATCATCGATTCCACGTCGCGCCCCACGTAGCCGACCTCGGTAAACTTCGAGGCCTCCACCTTGAGGAACGGCGAACCGGTCAGCTTGGCCAGGCGGCGCGCAATCTCCGTCTTGCCCACGCCCGTCGGCCCAATCATGATGATGTTCTTGGGCATGATGTCGTCGGCCAGGTCGGGAGGCAGCTTTTGTCGGCGCTGGCGATTCCTCAGCGCGATTGCCACGGCGCGCTTGGCAGCCTTCTGACCCACCACGTGCTTGTCGAGTTCAGCGACGATTTCGCGCGGGGTCAACTCGTCCAGCGTGAGGTCTTGTTCTTCAGCGGATGCGGGCAGATAAATAGCCATGGATAAGCAGGACAGGCGGAAACGGGCCGCTAGCCTTTCAACTCCTCAATCGTGACGTGGTCGTTGGTGTAAATACAAATGTCCCCGGCAATCTTCATTGCCTTTTCCGCGATCTCGCGAGCGCCCATGTCGGTGTTTTCGAGCAGCGCGCGGGCAGCGGCGGTGGCGTACGGACCGCCTGAGCCGATGGCGGCCAGCGGCTCGTCGGGATCAATCACGTCACCCGACCCGGAAAGCAGAAAGGTCTGATTCTGGTCCGCCACCAGCAGCAGCGCTTCCAGATTGCGCAGCATTTTGTCGGTGCGCCAGTCCTTGCCCAGTTCCACGGCGGCGCGGTTCAGGTTGCCCGCATACTGTTCCAGCTTGGTCTCGAAGCGCGCAAACAAGCTGAAGGCGTCGGCCGTCGAGCCGGCAAATCCGGCCAGAACCTTCTCCTGGTAGAGGCGGCGAATCTTTTTGGCCGAGTGCTTCAGCACGTGCTCGCCCAACGTAACCTGCCCATCCGCGGCCATCACCACCACGCCGTTGCGCCGCACGCAGACAACGGTGGTCGAACGAATGCGGGGTCCCTTTCTGGAACCGGCGGGGGAATCCGTGCCGGGGTCAATCCGGGAATCTTGCGTCACGGGGAAACTCTCTTTCAATGCCAAGGAAAAACCTCCGGAAATTGGGCTTCCGGCAGGCCGGAACTCCGTCAAGATGCAGTCACGAGTATATCGCAGCGAGAAACGGTGGGCTGACGCGCCCGCAGTCATCGCAGCGCTAAACACCGGCTGCGGTATCCTCTAGTTAGGACTCCAGGGGAAGAGTCCGGCCTCGAATGACCCATTTCAACGCAAACGTGTGGGAGATTGCCGGCGGCGCGATCTTGATCGTAGCGCTTGTCGCAATCGTCCTCTGGCTGGTGCTTCACAAACGCGCCACTCCAGAGGAGTTGGAGCGCGCCCGGCGCAAGTTTCTCGCCCAGTACGGACGCCTGGTGGACGGTATGCTGCTTGACGTCTGCGAGGTCCCGGCCGGAGATGGGCGCATGCTCACCATGCTCCTTTACACCTATCGCATCGGCGGCGTGGACTACGAGTCCTCCCAGGATGTGACCGCCATGAGTGGTGTTTTCGATGTCACCCGGGTCTGCCCCGGATTTCCCTGCTCGGCCCGCTACCAGCCCGGCAACCCCCAGAACAGCATCGTCGTAGCCGAAGAGTGGACGGGACTGCGCATGTGCCCGCCGGTTTTCCCCGCGTATGACAGCCCTGAACCGCACGACTTGAGTCACCTGCGGCCCGGCCGCGGCTGAGCCGCTTCTGCTGTCGCAGTTGGTGTCTATACCCAGCCCCGGTTACACTTGATCCATGCATGTCCACGCGACGCCCCGCGGTCCGGGCGCGAACAGGACTCAATCCGTATTGCTGTTTTCGCTGGTGGCGACGCTCGCCTACGTATTGGTCACCCTGGTCGCCGGGTTGCGTGCTCATTCGCTGGCTCTCTTGTCTGAGTCCGGGCACAACGTATCCGATTTCCTGGCCCTGCTGCTCAGTTTTGCCGCCGTCTATTTCCAGTCCCGCCCCGCCGACCACACCAAGACCTTCGGCTACCAGCGGGCCGGCGTGCTGGCCGCTTTCATCAACGCGGCCACGCTCATCGTCATTTCCGTCTGGATCGCCGTGGAGGCCGTCCACCGGCTCTCCGCGCCGGTCGCCGTGCAGCCCAAGCTCATGATGATTGTCGCCGCGGCCGGCGTGGTGATGAACGGCGTGATCGCTGCCCTGCTGTGGGGCGTGGCACGCGACGTGAACCTGCGCTCGGCCTTCCTCCACATGGCAGGCGACACGCTCTCCACAGCGGCTGTCATCGCCGGCGGTGCGGGCATCCTCATCACCGGACAGAACTGGATCGACCCCGTTCTTTCGCTGCTCATCGCCGCGCTGATCCTCTGGACCAGCTTCGACATCGTCCGCGAAACGCTCAATATCCTGCTTGAAGGCGCCCCCCGCGGCGTCTCGCTGGCTGAGATCCGCTCCGGCATGGAGGCGGTCGAGGGCGTGGTCAATGTTCACGACCTGCACGTCTGGAGCCTCGGCTCGCACTCCAGTGCCCTGGCCTGCCACGTGACCATCGCCGACATTCCGCCGTCCGAGAGCGCCTGCATCCTGGTCAAGCTCAACCACGTGCTCAAGGGCCACTTCCACATCAGCCACACCACGGTGCAGTTCGAGCACATGGGCTGCGAAGAACTCCACGGCTGCGTCGTCCCCATGGAAGAGATGGCCAGCAGCCGCAGCCACCACGGCCACACGCATTAGGGCGTGTTCAACTCAAGCGTTTACAAGGCCTTGGACGCCTATTTCGGAGCGCCGATGCGGACCAGCAGCACATCGTGCCCCGGCAGTTCGATGGGCTGTCCGTCGGTAAGCGTGACCGCCTTGCCTGTCCACAGGTCTTTGCCGTTCTGCGGGCCGTGCAGGCCGAGTTTGGTCAGGTTCAGATGAAAAGGATGGGAGGCAAGGCGATCGTTGTCGGCCACGTTGACGATGGCGACGGCCAACGCCCCGCCGGCCAGCGGACGGGTCCAGACTTCAACCTCGCCATCGGAGTAGATGCGCGAGCCCTGCTTGCCCAGCCGGTCCTGATCGATGGCGATCACGTCGCGGTTGGTGAGGATAGCCGTGACCTCGGGCTTCATGGCTGTCAGGTCGTTGCCCGCCAGCAGAGGCGCGGCCATGAGGGCCCACAGGGAAAAGTGAGTGCGGTTTTCAGCCATCGTGAGCTTGCCGTTGCCCACTTCGAGCATGTCGGGGTCGTTCCAGTGGCCCGGCCCGGAGTATTTTTGCAGGCCCTCCTGCTGGCTGGCGATGACGTACATACGGTCCCAGGTGGGATTGATGTCCCCCGTCGTCCGCCAAAGGTTGCCGCCCAGAGCGGGCGCCCACTCCCACGGCGCGTCCCAGCCGTACTGGCAGAGCGAATAGACGATGGGCCGGCCGGTGGCCTTGAGAGCTTTGCCCATCTTCACGTAGGCGGCCTCCATGATGCGCATCTGTTCGGCCTTGTCGTTGGGCGCCTGCTTTTCCATCACGTCAGGGATGAAGCTGCACAGGTCGTACTTGAGGTAGTCGAAGCCCCATGCGGCGTACATCTGCGCGTCCTGCTCCTCGTGGCCCAGAGAGGCAGCGTAGCCGCCGCAGGTCTTGGTGCCCGGTCCGGAGTAGATGCCGATCTTGAGGCCCTTCGAGTGCACATAGTCGGCCAGGGCCTTCATGTCGGGAAACTTCGCATTGGTGTGCAGCACGCCGTTGGCGTCGCGCTCACCCTCCCAGGTGTCGTCGATATTCACGTAGATGTAGCCGGCGTCCTTCATGCCGGTGGAGACAAGCTGGTCGGCGGCGGCGCGGATGTCCTTGTCGGTAACCCGCTCGGCAAAATAGTTCCAACTATTCCATCCCATGGGCGGCGTCTGCGCCGCCAACCCCTGCGGTGGGGCCAACTGCGCCTTCGGCGTGGCAGGCGCTTTCGGCGCGGCGGGCGCTTGCGCTACTGCGGTGAGAGATGCAAAGGCAAGAGCGGCGAGTGAGAGCGAGGCAAAGAAGCGCATGGTTTCATCCTTGTTGAAAACGATTTCAAGATGGAATTCTATGCCCGCCGCGCGTTCTTCGGCAATGCCGCCCTTCTCCGATCGCAGCGCGAATGAAGAAAGCGTCCATTGGACAAGCGATGGCCAGAAACCGGAGTGTAGGCTACTGATGAGAAAGATTCGTACAAGGAGATTTGTTTCTCATGACGGACGTTGATACGGATGTGACCGCGCTGTTTCTTGAGTTCTCTCGCAAAAAGCTGCTGGAGCAATACTGGCCCAGGCTGTCGAAATGCGTTGAATCGCTCACGGATGACGAGGTCTGGTGGCGCCCCAACGCCGCCAGCAACAGCATCGGCAACCTGATCCTGCATCTGAACGGCAACGTGCGGCAGTGGCTGGTGGCTTCCTTCAACCGGTTGGAAGACGCGCGCGACCGACCGGCTGAATTCGACACGCGAGACGGAATTCCGGCTTCTTCGCTGCTCAAAAAACTCGACGCGACCATGCAAGAGGCTTCTGAAGTGCTGTCGCGACTTACCCCGACCGATCTGCTCGCTCCCTACGAAATTCAGGGCTACAAAGTCACGGGTCTGTACGCCGTCTACCAGGTTGTTGAGCACTTCGGCATGCATTACGGGCAGATTCTCTATATCGCCAAGCATCTTGGCGGAGCGGATCTTGGCTTCTATCGCGAGCTGAACAAAACCGGCCGGGCTTCGTGAAGGTCAGAGCCGCTGGGCGCAGGCCACGCGCGGAATGCCCTGCAGGTCGGGAGAGAATTCGATCTGGCTGAACTTTGAGCGGGCCAGCAGCGCGGTGATGGCCTGTTCCTGACCGTAGCCGATTTCGAGAACCAAGGAACCGCCGGGCGCGAGCACGTCGAAGGCTGCGGGGATCAGGCGTCGATAGACGTCGAGGCCATCGTCGCCGGCAAAAAGAGCCAGCGCGGGCTCGTAGTCGCGTACTTCAACGGCCAGCGAGGCGCGGTCGACAGCGGGCACATACGGCGGGTTGGAGACGACGATTTCAAACTGCTCTTCACCAAGCGGCGCGAGCAGGTCTCCGCGCAGAAACCGAATGGCAGCTCCATTGCGTCTTGCGTTTTCCTGGGCGATGGCCAGTGCAGGCGCGGAAAGATCGATGGCGGTAACGTGGGCCTGGGGCAGTTCGTGGGCCAGGGCGACGGCGATGGCTCCAGAGCCGGTGCCAACGTCCAGAATGCGCGGCGCATGCAAAGTGTCGCCCATGCGGCCGGCAATTTCGATGACCTTCTCGACCAGGTGCTCGGTCTCCGGCCTGGGAATCAGCACATCCCGCGTAACCCGGAAAGGCAACCCGTAAAACTCCGTCTCGCCCAGGATGTATTGGATGGGCTCGCCGCTAAGGCGCCGATCAATAAGCGCAACATAACGCGCGGCTTCTTCCCTGTCGAGCACCTCATTCCAGCGAGCCAGCAGCGCGGCGCGTTCCCGGCGAACCACGTCGAGCAGCAGAGTCTCGGCGTCGCGGCGGGCGCGGTCCGGATGCGGCCCGGCGCCCAGACTCGCCTCGCCTTTCCTCAGCCATTCCTGCAGAGTCATCAGGCCGCCTTGCTGGAGTCGGCCTTCAACTGTTCCGCCTGGTAGTGGGTTATCAGGGCATCGACGATGGGCTGCAACCGGCCCTCCATCACCAGGTCCAGTTGGTGCAGAGTCAGCCCGATGCGGTGGTCGGTCAGCCGGTTCTGCGGGAAGTTGTAAGTGCGGATCTTCTCGCTGCGGTCGCCGGTGCCCACCTGCTGCTTCCGCTCCTTGGCCAGTTCGGCATTCTGGCGGTCCATTTCCATTTCATACAAGCGCGAACGCAACACGCGCATGCCCTTGTCGCGATTCTTGATCTGCGACTTTTCGTCCTGGCAACTGACGACGGTGTTGGTCGGCAGGTGGGTGATGCGGACGGCGGAGTAAGTCGTGTTGACGGACTGGCCGCCGGGGCCGGACGAACAAAAAGTGTCTATGCGGATGTCCTTGGCCTCGATCTTCACGTCCACGTCTTCGGCTTCGGGCAGCACGGCGACGGTGATGGCGGAGGTATGCACGCGGCCCTGCGTCTCAGTTGCCGGTACGCGCTGCACGCGATGCACGCCGCTCTCCCACTTCATCTGCGAGTAGACGCGCTCGCCCTCGATGATGGCGATGACTTCCTTGAAGCCGCCCACGCCGGACTCGGACATCGAAAGCATCTCGATCTTCCAGTGGTGCTGCTCGGCAAAGCGCTGGTACATGCGGAAGATTTCAGCGGCAAACAGCGAAGCCTCGTCGCCGCCCGTGCCGGCGCGGATTTCAAGGATCACGTTCTTTTCGTCGTTGGGATCCTTGGGCAGCAGCAGCACCTTAATCTCTTCTTCGATGGCTGCTTCGCGCGGGGCGAGCGAGGCAATCTCTTCCTCGGCCATGGCGCGCAGCTCGGGGTCGCTCTCCGAGAGCATGACGCGCGCGTCGGCCAGCCCCTGCCGCACCTGCTTCAATTCCCGGAACTTCATCACCGGGGTTTCCAGGTCGCTGAGCGCCTTGCCGGCTTTCTGATATCTTTCGCGGTCGTTGACGATCTCCGGCAGCGAAAGCTCGGCCGAAAGCTCTTCGTAGCGCTGCTCCATTTGTTCCAAACGATCAATCATGACTGAACCTCATTCGCCCGCAATGGGGCGCGTTTTCTCAGACTTTATGGAATGCGGCAGAAAATAGGCGGAAAACGAGTATCGGCGGCGGGCGCCGCTAGAGGAGAGCCGGGATGGGCTGATGGAGGTTCATACCGCTGCTTTTATTTTAGCGCGAAAGCAGGGAAGCGTGAGGGTTGCGGTCTCACAGGTCCGAAAGTTGCGCCCGCGAGCCAGGACTGAGGGGCCCCGGTCACCCCAGCGGCACCACGGTGGGCCTATGCAGGAAGTGCGCTTCGTCACCCAGGACGATGCGTGCGGGATTGATGGCCAGGCTGCTGCCAAGCGCGAATCCCGGGGCCTCCACATCTGCGGGCACCTCGAAGACCAGCTGCGTCGTCAGGCTTTGGCCGGGCCACACTTCAGCATCAAGGCCGGGAGGCGGCTGGGCACCCACTGGTGACATCTTCCACGTGCCCTCCCACGATACCTCGTAGACCCGGCCGGACTGGTCAATCAGCACTCCCTTTCGGCCAATCTCCCGTTGGGCCCGTCCGCGGGAGCGGTTGGTGATGCGGACGTAGACGATGTAGAAGTTCTTCTGCGGATTCGTCTCGGCGCTCGCGGCATCGATGGAAGGAGTCCGGTTCCAGCCGGTCACCGCGTAGCACATCTCATCGAAACAGCGGTCTTCGCCAAGCGCCACGATATGCTGGGGCGCCAGGACAGCCACGAGAGTTCCCGCTCCCAGATAGACGATCCAGGCCGCACCGACGCTGGCGAGGAATCGCCGCGCAAAGGTCCACCTGCGGGAGAAGACTGCGACAACCGCGATCAACAGGGCTGCGGCTGTAGAGAGGACGAGGAGAATCAAGAGCAGATCGAAAAGAGACATGCTGGCTCCGCAAATACGTCCGCAACAATTCTATCCGGTACAGATGTAGCAAACGCGGAGCCAGATTACAAAAGCCGTTTCGTTGCCTGTGAGATACGATTGGGAAATCGAGGAATTTGGCCGGAGGAGAGCATGAGCGACAACATGGGCAAGCGCGCCAACCCTGCGATAGCCCCAGTGCGGCAAGGTCACGAGGCCCCGTCGGTGATCGCCGTCCAGGGCTGGCGATACCACCACGTCGGCATTCCAACCCTCACGCCTCGCCCTGGAGAACAATACCTGCCGGCCCTCAAGATATTCGTCTCGGGATTTGAATCCAGCCCCTACGGCATTCAGTGGATGCGCTTCGACGCAGATGCACCTTACCCGGAGATCATCAAGACCGTGCCTCACGTTGCCTTTGAGGTGGACGACCTTGCGGCGGCACTCGAAGGCAGGGAGATCCTGACACCCCCGAACAGCCCGAGTGAGGGAGTGATGGTGGCAATGATCGTCCACAATGGCGCTCCGGTGGAGCTGTTGGCCTTCTCACCAGCGTTGAAACTCAAATTGAAGTGAGATCGCCACCTGTTTTGCAAGCCCCTCTCAAAAGCACTCGATGTGGTCGCAGGCGTTCACCAGCGGCACTTGCAGAGTGGAGTCGTGCTCGGCGTCGGAGTAGATGGTGATGGTCGCCGGTTTGTAGTCCTCGGGCTTGGCGGTCATGATGTTGGGCACAAAGGTCTGCGGGTTGCGGTCGTAGAGCGGGAACCAGGTGCTCTGGACCTCGACCACAACGGTGTGACCAGCCTTGAAGACGTGGTCCACGTCGTGCAGAGAGAACTTGTACTCGTGAACCGATCCCGAACGCATCGGCGTCGGTTTCGCAAACGTATCGAGATACCGCCCGCGGAAGATTTCCGCGTTGGTCATCAGTTGATAGCCACGCATTTTGGCGTCAAGCTCATCGTCCGGGTACTGGTCGATGAGCTTGACCACCAGGTCGCTGTCGACGCTGCCCGCGGAGGCCACTGTCGTTGAAGCAAAAATATCGGCAACAACTTCGCCGGTCAGGATCAGGTCCTTCTTAAGCACGGGCAGCTTCCACAGGGCCACGTCCTTGCGATCGGTAACGAAGCGCTGATCCTCAGTGAGCCAGTTGAACCATTCGGAGCCATCGCCGTAGGTGGGCTGGATGGGCCGATGGCGATAGGGAACGGGGTTGGCCGGGTCGCTCACGTAGCTGGTTTTGGCCTGGGCGGTCGAGTCGCTCCAACTCAGCAGTCCCCCGCCCTCGAGATGCAGGCTGGTGGGCTGGGATTCGGTGGGCGGGAAGCGCGAGTAGCGCTTCCAGGTGTTGGAGCCGGTCTGAAAACTGGCCGTATCTTCCAGGTCGAAGCTGGATGGATTCGCACCAGGATCGTCCTTGAGATAGTGGGCGAAGAACTTGGCTTCGATCTGCGCGCGGAATTCCTTGCCGATCGGCTCGGTGTAGTCGACATTGCCCAGGTGCCGCGAGGACGATGACCAGTAGCCGTGCCGCCAGGGGCCGAGAACGAGGAAATTCTGGCGGTTTGTGTCATGGGGTTCAAGGGTCGCGTACTCGATCTGCGGGCCGTACATGTCTTCCTGGTCGTAGTAGCCGCGCACAGTCAAGGTAGGCACGGCGACAGTCGAGAGCGAATTTTCGACGCCGCGCGAAGACCAGACGGAATCATAGGCGGGGTGTTCGAGGAAGAGTTTCCACGTGGGCAGCAGCTTGGAGCCGGACTTCTTCACGTCCTCGGCAAAGCTGCCGCGTTCGAGGAAGTAGTCGAATCCGTCGCGCGGTTTGCCGTCCTTGTCTTTGCCGTAGTCCACGTTGGTTTCTTCCTTGTTGGACTCCATTCCGTACACGTAGTCGTAGCCGTAGCTTTGGCGGAAAGCGCCGTTGTGAAAGAAGTCGTCGCCCATCCACACGTCGATCATGGGAGCCTGGGGCGAAATGGCTTTGACGGCGGGGTGGGGGTCGATGCCGGCCATCATGGCTAGAAAGCCGGGATAGCTGGTGCCCACAAAGCCCGCGCGGCCGTTGTTGCCTTGGACGTTCTTGAGCAACCAATCCACGGTGTCGTATGTGTCCGTGCTCTCGTCGATGGCCTTGGGGTCGTGACCACCCCACGGACGTGGACCTGTCCGCGGGGACCCCGGCTGGTCGGCCAGCGCACGGCTCATGATGAATTCGCCCTCGCTCTTGTACCGCCCGCGAATGTCCTGGCAGACGTATAGATAACCGTCGCGGGCCAGCTCCGGGCGGCCGCCAAAGAACGAGGCGCGGTTGGTGCCCTCCACGCCGTACGGAGTGCGCTGGATGAGGAATGGGAGCGGCCCGGCAATGTCGGCTGGCTTGAGGATCACGGCGTGGAGCTTGACGCCGTCGCGCATGGGAATCATCACTTCAGAACGCTGGTAGTCGTGAAAGAGGTGATGGACGGGCGGACCGGTGCGGCGGTAGACGGTATCCGGCTGCAGGGAGACGGCGACGCTGGCGCCGCGGCCGGAAGCATCAAGAGTAAAGCGCAGGGTAGCCTTGGAGTCGGGAATGCCGAATTCCACGGCGGAGACAGGCTTGAGTTCGGCGGGCACGCGCCGCTCGGACTCGACCATCAGCTTGCCATCCTGGACGTAGAAGCTGAGCGGTGTATCGGGCTCGACCGGATCGGTATACTCGCCGGCCAGAGCCTCAAGCTGGGCCGCACTGGGCGCGGCAGCCGGAGCTTGTGCATTGGCCTGAGCGGGGCGGGGAGTGGACCAGGCAGTTGCGAGAGCGCACGGCAGCAGGATCAGACAAAGGGCGGTGGAAGCGAGACGGAGACGGGACAAGAGAACGACCTCCTCGAAGCTTGTTCAAGACGGGAGTGAAAAATCAGGAAATTCGGTACCGCGGCAGCGAAAGGCTGGCGATTGCCACCTGATTCTTTGTACCGGTTGAAGCCCTTATCTTTCAAGCTCTTTGCTCTTCAAAGTCCGGCTTGCCGAGGTCCCGGTGCCGGACACAGCGTGAACACAGTTCGCCCAGCCGCCGTTATCGGCGATGTTGTCACTGCGACGCCGATTTATGAAGCGACCAGGCTCTGCTCCAATTGCCTGTCCCCGTACCCATGAACGCGATTCAGGCTGTCACAGATGCCGTCAAGACCATTACCGCAGCCAACGATGCAGCTTGAGGCCGCAACGCTGGCTGTGGGATACAACAACTCTAATTCCGTTCTAGGAGATCGCGGCTGCCCAGCACAGCTCAAGTTCCGAAGTGTCCACCTGAGATAGGTGAACACTTCCGGAACCATTCCTTATCCAAAGAGCAATGGCCACAGGACGGAAGTTCAGATTCAGCGCGGGCAGACCGTTGATGCTGCTGTTGGTCAGCCACTTCTGCACGAGCGCAGGCGAGCCCGCATCGGTTACATCATCGCCATCGAGCATGAAGCCGGCCACTGCGCCCGACGTAACTCGGCTCTTGTTCTCAAAAGCGGTGAATGGGACAGCGGTGGTTGAGCCCGATGGAGTCTCCGTTCCCTCCATGAGCATCTCATCAGGATCGTTCCAGTTATAGAGGCGTCCAGCCATCCACCAGCCGTAACTGGCAGAAGCCATTTCACGCTTCGTGTCTTCGATGGAGCCATACGTATCGCCCGCGACGCGACGCGCGTGTGCATACTGATATGGGAAGAGAGGAGAGATCGACTCGTCGATGAACATCGATGGGCCATATCGCCGCCGTCTATATGACGCGAGGCGACACGGTAAATGGTGTCGGTAAACCCACCGGCGTCCATCATTTTCGACCATGTCCATGTGCCATGCATCGTCAGAGCCCTGCTCACGCGGTGCGATGCAGTTAGCTGCAGTGAGTTGTACCAGGTCTTCCCATCGTTGACATCGTACTCAGTGATATCTCCAAACTCAGGGAAGGGCCGGGTAAAGTTCGAGGCATGAATCGTCGGCTGTGTATAGTAGTTCGATCCCAGGAATGGCAGATGGAACTTGCCGAGAAGGCTGCCAGCATTGGCGCGGAGCGCTTTGTGATGGATGACGGATGGTTCGGCCAGCGCAACAGCGACCACGCCGGATTGGGCGACTGGTATGTGAATCCGCAAAAGTTTCCGCATGGCCTGAAGCCGCTGATCGACAAGGTGCGCACGCTCAGCATGGATTTCGGTTTATGGGTTGAGCCGGAGATGGTCAATCCGGACAGCGATCTCTATCGCAAGCATCCCGACTGGGTGCTCAACTTCCCTCACCGTCCTCGCGCCGAAGGCCGCAATCAGTTGGTGCTGAACCTGGCGCGTGCCGACGTCCGCGCATACGTCTCTGCTTTTCTTGACAAGCTGCTGACTGAGAACGACATTGCCTTTCTCAAATGGGACTACAACCGCAACTGGTCGGAGCCTGGCTGGCCCGAAGTTGCCCCGGAAGATCAGAAGAAAGTCTATGTCGATTTCATTCGCAATTACTACGCAATCCTCGCAGAGTTGCGCTCCAAGCATCCGGCCGTGGAGATCGAGAGTTGCTCGGGCGGCGGCAGCCGCGTCGATCTCGGAGTGCTGCACCTGACCGACGAAGTCTGGCCGTCGGACAATACCGATGCATATGACCGCCTGCTGATCCAGAACGGGTTCACCTACGCCTATGCTCCGGGAGTCATGATGTCCTGGGTGACCGATTCTCCCACGTGGGTAAACCAGCCTGCGCTCTCGCTGGGTTATCGCTTCCTCTCCTCGATGCAGGGCTCGCTTGGCATCGGTGCAAACCTGAGCAAATGGACGCCGGAGGAACTCGCAACGGCCAGGAAGATGATTGCCCAGTATAAAGCCATTCGCGAGACAGTGCAGCGCGGCGCGCTCTACAGGATCATCTCGCCCGAGCATGAAAGCGAACAGTCGATCACCGAGTCGGTGGCGCGCGATGGGCATGAAGCGGTTGTCTTCGCCTTCTTGCATTCAAGCCGCGAACTGTATCCGTTTCCGCGCGTGTACCTGCGCGGCCTGGATTCTGGAGCCACCTACCGAATCGCGTCGCTGGACGGACATTTGGCAGCGGACACTCCCGCCGAAGCCAGCGGAAGCTACTGGATGGAGCACGGGGTCGATTTGGAACTTCGCGGCGATTTTCAAGCTGCTGCGTTTACCCTGATGCGCGCCGCAACGAAGCCGGCCCAGCACTAATATGGCCAGATCCCAGACGAGACGGGAGGTCTCTGTCCGCTTGTGGATATACAAGACGAGAGTGCCCAGGTCTCGCGTTTGAGACCTGGGACGCTACCGCACCCGATTGCGAAACACAAAGCGGGCTAATCATTGACTTGGATCGATCAAGTGAGCTATCACCGCGCGCTGTCGATCCGGCCCAAAAATGGATGCACAATAGCAAAGCTGTCAAGCCGGACGCAGAGTAACTGACGGGCACCTACAATTGCATCCTGCCTTTACGCTTTTTTGTTGCAAATCTCTCGGACCGGGTCAATGTTTTTGACCATGCGCCAATGCGCGCTCGATGACGCTGGTCTCGATCTCCTCGAGCGACTGCCCTTTGGTCTCTGTCACGCTTGAGAACACGAACAGTCCTCCTGCCAGGCAGATCGCCCCATACGCGAAGAAGATTCCGGAGCTGCCCAGCACCCTGTTGAGCAGCGGAAACGTGTAGGTGAGCAGGAAGGAAGCAATCCACAAGCCACTGACGGCCACCGAGACCCCCATCGATCGGATTCGATTCGGAAAGATCTCCGCGATCAGGACCCATGTTACCGGCGCCAGCGTCATTGCATAGCACGCGATGGCGCAGAGCGTAAGCAGGAGGATGGGAGCGCCATGCCAGCCTGCCCGATAGGCAAGACCTGAGAGCATGTGCGATACGCCGATGCCTGCACAGCCCAGGATCATCATTCGCCGTCGGCCGATTCGATCCACAATCGCCATCGCAAGCACCGTGAAGACGAGATTGATGGTCCCGGTAATCACGATGTTCAGGAAGATATCGTTGGAGCCATAGCCTGCGCTGCGATAAATCTCAGCCGCATAGTTGAAGAGAATATTGATGCCCGTCCACTGTTGAAGGAAAGCCAGCAGGACGGCCACCACCAGGACCTTGCGGACGCCAGGGCGGAGAAGATCGCTCCAACTGCGGCGATTCCCCGCTTCGCGCGCCAGCGCATGCGCAATGCCTTGCAGCTCGCTTTCCGCATAGGCCACGCCGCCAATCCGGGTCAGAGTTTCGCGCGCACCAGCCTCTTTCCCCTTCGCCATCAGCCAGCGGGGACTCTCCGGAATAAAGATCGAGGTGAGCATAAAAACAATCGCGGGCACAGCGACCGCCGTGAACATCCAGCGCCAGCCATATTGGACATTCCACGATTGTAAAAAGAGCGCAGACGATATGCGATCGGGGACGGGCCGTGCAATTCTCCAATTGACGACCTGCGCCAGCAGAATGCCAACCACAATTGCGAACTGGTTCAAACTCACCAGTCTTCCGCGGATGGCGGCGGGGCTGATCTCGGCGATATAGAGCGGAGAGATATTCGAACTGAGGCCGATGGCCGTGCCGCCTAGGATGCGCCAGAAGATGAAGGACGAAAACACATTGGCCCATCCTGTGAGTACGGAGGAAACCGCAAACAGGATGGCGGAAGCAAGCAGAATGCGCCTGCGGCCAAAGCGGTCTCCCAGCAAACCCGCGGCAAGCGAACCGGCAAAGCAACCCACAAGAGCACAGCTGTTTGCCCATCCCACGAGTTGCTCTGAGACCAGGCCGAAATAGACCTCATAGAACTGCCGTGCGCCACCGATTACGACCCAATCGTATCCGAAGAGCAGGCCGCCCATGGCTGCAACAATCGCGATGCCCCAAACGTAACTGGTGCGCTCTGCCTCGAACAGACGGCCTGCCAAGGGGGGCGTGTTATGGGCTCCATGCACGTTACCCAACTCTCTCAGCAAGACTGGCGATGAGGTCCGCGGCCCCGGTGTGATTGCGGTCAAGTTGCGCAACCTTCTTGAGAAGCGCCAGGGCACGTTCCGTCTCTCCCATACCGACGAGAGCCTGCGCCTCGAGGAAGCTGGCCTGAATATCGAGACGCTGCTTCAGATCTTCATCGAACAGGAGCATCGTGGGCAACGAGGTCGCGAAATAGTCGATCTTCGGCTCCTGTTGCCGCAATTGCACCGAGTAGTCGTATATTTCCTTGAACAGCTTGGCAGCCTCCTCAGTCTTACCCATTCTCTTCAGCGCCATGGCGCACCAGAATGTTGTATCGGAGATTGCATGGACCTGCATCTGTTGAAAGTCCCCTTGCTGCGCAGCCGCCCGTTCCCACAAGGCCATGGCCGCGTCTGTGTTCCCGAGAATCTCATACGCCGCGCCCATCCAGTAGTCGATGACGCTATGGCTCGCCAGCAGATGCTCCACCTCGCCCAGGCTATGCTGCGGATTCAAGGCAGCCGTGAAATGTTCGATGGCGGCTGCGGCCCGTTTTTCTTCAAGGGCCGCCTGGCCCAGCAGAAAATGCGCTCGAACGTATTGCGCGAGAACCAATCCCTCGCCGCCCTCCCAGGGTTGGAACTTGCGTGAGAGCAGCAGTTTCAATGCATCGTTGGGCCGGTCCATCTGGTTATAGAGCGTTGCCAATTCCATGATCAAATCGTCGCGGGTCTCGACCAGTGGGCGAACACTCTCCAGCGCGGCAAGCCTGCGCTCTGGTAGTTCCCCGGTGCGCTTCAGCAACTGGTCCTGCTCGTACACAATGCGAGCGTCTTGCGGTGAAAGGGCTCTGGCGCGCTCGAATGCCCGGCGCGCCTTTTGTTCATCGTGCCGGATGTTGTAGTAGGCAAACCCGAGGTTACGCCATGTTGTCGGGAATTGAGGGTCCAGAGCCGCCGCGCTTTCCCACGACACAATTGCCTCGTCATGCCGGCGCCGGTCATACAGAAGATTGCCCAGATAGAATCGAGCGCGGGCGTCCTGCGGGTTCACCGCGATCGCCTCTTCAAGCAGCACCAACTCTTCCAAGCGGCTGGGAAATACATACGCCGGGTCGGCGGCTGCGGCACGGCTATAAGCCGCTGCGCTTTCTTGTTGCAGGCCAAGCCGCGCGCAGACCGAGCCAAGCGCATACAGCAACATAGCCCGGCTTCCATCCTTCGCACTCTCGCAGGGCGCAGAGAGTACCAGGAACGCATCGTTCAACAGCCCGGCACGCATAAGATCGAAACCAAGATCGAGCCGCTGCTGGCCGTCCTTGGGCGCCTCGCCGGTTTCAAGATACCGGCTCCAGATATCGAGCGGATCGAGCGCACGCGTCGCCATCAATTGACGTGCCGACTCGTCCTCGCGTCCCAGCTTCTGCAGAATCATCGTCTGCAGATTACGCGCATTCAGATTGTCTGCGCCCGACAGCAAGGAACGCTCGATGTGATCGAGCGCGCGCGCCCACGCATGATTTGCACAGTCAATCTCTGCGAGCCGGTGGTATGCCGGGCCACTCCACGCCGCATTCCATGTGGACTTGTAGAACGCCTCGTAGGCCTGTTCCATCCGCCGCTGCATCAGCAGCACAAGGCCCAGATTGTAATGCGGTTCGCCATCGTACGGATTCGGGTTGCGTTGCGTGAGCCGGGCAATTGAAGTGCGAAGCAATTGCTCTGCCGCCGCAAATTCGCCCCGTCGCAGATGCCACCGGCCCAGCGCGCAATTGGCCCGGCTATCCTCCGGATCGCGGCGAATGGCCTCGCGCCAATAAGGCTCTGGACTGCGGGTCGCATGACGGTACTGTTCCAGATGCAATCCAATTAGGTAAAGCTCGTCATTGGATTTGACCTCTTCCGGCAGAGGGGGTTCAGTAGCAGCTTCGGGCCGTCCGGCGGGAACGATTTCCGCCGGGGCATAGCGCAGGATAACTTTGCCCGCGCATTCCAGAACAACTTCCAGATCCTGAATCGCTTGAGGAACGGAAAACTCGACGCAAACGGGAGATTCCGGCGCCAGGTCGTCGCGATGCACCGCAATTTCCTGCCCGTTCGACCGGAGCAGGATCGCGCTTGCTGGCAGTTCGTGCGTCACTTGCAAGTGAAGCTGCACGCGATCCCCACACCTCTCCAGGCGCAGGGCCGCATCGACATTGGCAAAGTCGGGCACGCCGATTTTGCGGATCGGATACCAGAACTGGCAGAAAGTCTTGGTTTCTCCCGGCGCAAGAAACGAGAAGTCCGGCTGATTATCGGTATAGGCTCCGGCCATCAACTCGATATACGGCCCGTCGGAGTCCGTCAGGCTGCGATCCCAGGAATACCCGAACTCGTGGTTTCCCCAGGTCCACTGTTTCCTGCCGGGAGCGATATGGTGGTTCGCCACATGCACAACCCCAGCTTGCAGGGCGTGATCGTACCCGCCCGCAAAGTCCCCCTTCGTGCCAACGACCATATAACTGGTCGGGACGGGAATGTTCGCGTACCAGCTCAGATCGTTGGGCGCATAGGACCCATCCGGCACAAAGTGTGCAGGCTTCTCCTGCTCCGGAACGCCGCACGTTGCGCGCTTGCCATAGTCGACGCCGTAATACTTTCCCTGGCTCAGCGGGAACTCGGTCACCGCCCGCTTGGCATGGTCCGCGACAAAGCGGACATCCTTCGGAAAAAAGGATTGGTACTTCTCGTGCGCGCGCGTCGCAACGTTTGCCCACCACAGAAAAGTCTGCGTATCCGTCGTCCGGTTATACAGGCGCACCCGCAATTCGAGGTATGCTTTCCCCGGGTGCAGACAAACGCCATGCATCCCCTTCAGCCGCGACATGGGGTCGTGATCGCTGCACCAGACGGTGATGGAACCATCCGCATCGCGCTCGATCGAGACTTCGACCGGCATGAAAGTCGCGGGCCGGTGGTGCTGTGGCCAATTGAATTCCACGCCGCCTGAGATCCAGGGCCCCGCAAGCCCCACGAGAGCCGGCTTGATCACATTCTGCCGATAGAAGAAGTCGTAACCGCCGATCTTGTCGTAACCCACATGAATGCGTCCGCCAATTTCAGGAAGCACCATCAGGCGAATGAATTCATTCTCCAGGTGAACAGCTTTCCAGCGATGGTTCTGCGGTTCGGTATCCACGCGGTCGATCACCGGCAACGGGTAGACGCGCCCGCTGCTTCCCTGGTAAACGCGCTTCTCAAGAAAGAGCGGGTTCGGATCTGGCGCGGCGGGCATATAGGAGCGCATCACCACCGGCTCTTCCCAAGCTTTCACGACGCCCGATTCAGTGGCCGGTGCGAGAGGCAGCTCCAATTTTGACGAACATTCTGCGGTGCATGCTGCTTCTGCACCGGCAATCGAATTCTTTCTCCCGGACATAAACTTCCCCTGAAGGTGCCGACTGCGATGCTTCCAGCCCGGCCGAAAGGCGGCAACATTCTGGGAAGCGCATGGCCGTGGCGACGCATCGTGAACGTTACCGTCACAATCACTCTAGGCAGATCACGACTCCCTGTCAAGGACAATTCCCAGAGTAATGTGCCCGCCGCCGGAAGCTCAGCGGCGCCGATTCGGCCCGGGGATTGTCACCCCGAATCGCTCACAGATTTCCTGGCGCGGCACTCCTGTCATGCTGTCTACTGCATCTTCGATTTACCATGGTTCCTATCCATGCGACTCTCCAACAAGAAGAACACGAAGGCCGGACAAACAACACCTATGAGGGCACTTAGCTCCATGGGCTACAATTTGAGACTCCAATGAATGACAGAGTGTCCAACTCCGCCGGCATCAAAGAAATCGCAAAGGCCCTTGGCATTTCGATAGGGACGGTCGATCGCGCCCTGCACTCCAGGCCGGGAGTCAGCCCGAAGACCTGTGCCAAGGTTCTGAAAATGGCTGAGACGCTGAACTACAAGCCGAACGTAGCTGCAAGAAATCTCAAATTGAACCGTCGTCTGAAGATTGCAGTCCACCTTCCTATTCAGATTGAATCGTTTTTCGATCAACTGCGGGCTGGTGTGCGAGCTGCTGCAACTACGGCTCTTGGCGCCACAATTGATCTCGATTTCCGGGAGTATCCCCGCATCGGAGAGGGCGATGTGGAGCTACTGGAAGCGGACGTTTCTGGCCAGTATGACGGCATCATTCTCGTGCCAGGCAACCCGGCCAAGATCAGCCCCATATTGGATCGCCTTGCCCGCCAGGGCACTGCAGTCGTCTGCGTAGCAAGCGATGCCCCGCGCTGCCAGCGGCTCACCTCAATCTGCGCGGATGCCTCGGTGAGCGGAGGAATCGCAGCAGAACTGCTATCCAGATGCATTCAAAGGGAAGGCACCGTCGCGGCGATGACAGGGGATCTGAAAACCCAGGATCACGCTGAAAAACTGCGCGGTTTTGCGGCGACTTTGGCCACCTTCGCGCCACATTTGACCCTGCTCCCGGCGATCGAGTCGCACGAGTCCCAACAAGGTGCCTATAACGCCACCCTCGATTTGCTGGCACGCAAGCCGCTTCCTTTGGGCATATACATTGGCACCGCGAACAGCATGCCCGTCTTGCGGGCGCTCGAGGAACGTCACCTGCTGGATGACATCCGCGTCGTGACTACCGACCTGTTCCCCGAACTTGCGGCAATGATCGAGTCCGGCGGTATCCTTGCAACGCTCTACCAGCGTCCCTTCACCCAAGGCAAGCTGGCACTTGAAGCCCTCATTCGCTTTCTCCTTGAGGGGGTCCGGCCGGCCTCTGCGACAAGACTGGCTCCATACATTGTTCTGCGTAGCAATTTGAGCCTCTTTCTCAACCAACAGGGATCGTGACGGTTTTGCACGCGCTAAAACACGTTCTGACGGTCTTCCGCACACAGCGATCTATCACGAATCGAGAGACTCTCGCGGTGGGCGGATTGTGACTGTTGGTTTCTGGGGTTCCCGCTGAGGGGTTTGCCTCCAATGCTGGCAAAGCTCCTCAAAAGCAACTTCAGCCCAGTTTGATAGAACCCCAGCCGTGCAGGCGGTGCCCACAGGCGAACACCCACCGCCCAACCGGCACAGATCGATTCGACTTTCCCTGGAAACGGCCGCCCGGATCGATCGCACGAAGAAAGAGCTGGGTGACTACGCCGGCATGTGGGTCTCTATTCTCCGTAAGGTCAAAGACAAAGACAGTCTGCAGAAGAGCGTCAGTGTGATACATTGTCCTGCCGTCCGGAGTGAAGGCAGGCCCATTCTTCACCCGGTAGCCATCATCATGTCGCGACCAGCAAAGGGGAGGATCGAGCCTATACAGAGCAGCGGCCGCCTCCTTCTCTCTGTCTCGTCCAAGCTGCTTGGCGTGACCAATCACGCGATCCGGCGCCTGATCAAGGAGCGCATTCTGCACGCCGAGCAGGTCGTACCTGACGCCCGGCGCCGGATCCGAGCCAGTGACATGCAGAGTGAGGCAGTTACTGCTGCTATCGCCAGTAAACATCGCCCGTGCCGGGTCGACGTCGGCAGCCAATTCCCAATGCTTATCAGTAGTTCAGAAGGAGGGGCACAATGAACAGCTCATCGCAACCGGACGCAGTGTCCACTCGGCGATCATGTTGTCAGTTCGATGCGGCCGTCATCGAGATAACGCGCAAGCGCATCCCAGAGGTCGAGTACATAGTGGATGGCCGCGGCGGTCTCGGACTTCGGCGCCAGCTGTGCGAGAGCTCGTTCCAGCCATCGTCGCATGCCGTCGAACAGGGGCCTGGCCCGAGTTGTGCGAACGGCGCGGCGTTCATTGGCAGATTGCCACTTGATCTCCTTCTCGATCAGGTAGAGAGCGGCGATATGCGCTGGACGACTTGGGTGGCGACGGGCGAGTTGTACCTCTTCATTTCCCGTTTTGTAAAGGTAAAAGGGCTGCACGCGGCGCAATCAGGCGCGTCTGGCGCACACAGCGCACATTCCGTTGATAAAATAAGTCATTTGTTTCGATATATATACGTTTAGAATCAACGACCTGTTTCGTAAGATGGTGGGCAGTGAGGGACTCGAACCCCCGACATCCTGCTTGTAAGGCAGGCGCTCTAACCAACTGAGCTAACCGCCCACGCGATGTTTCCGTAAACTACTGATCCTATTAAATCAGCGGCCAACTTGGAGCAATTAGGGCAAAATAATTGGCCCAATTCTTCCGCGACCCTGCGGTGATCGTCGCTTATTGAATGAGTGTACCTCATCTTCCTACTGAAGCTGGAATGGCCCGTCCTCTCGCGGCACACAGCGACAGGCACGTTCATCTGATCGAGCACCGTTGCCGATCCTCCCAATCAGAAGACCAACTATTGGCGCGCGCCCATCCACCTCGTTCCGTAGAGGAGCACAACAAGATTGTATGCATTCAAGCTGCAGACACCGCCCAGAATCCCAACCAACGCCCACCGGACTGGTGGTCCAAGTGCCAACGAGGAATTGTACGTGTTTCTGCCGGGAGCCTGGAGACGCAGCTCGCCGTCACCAGCTCTTCTTGATGAGCGTATCCACGGCAAAACCACCATTTGGGTCGCGGGTGGCGCTGAAGGCAACCCGCGGTGATACCTGGTACTGTCCTTGGATGGTCTGGCTCTGGGTGGAGGCCACATTCGTTGAGAACGTGACAAACAGGCTTCCGGTCACGCGCTGCTGAATGGTGATATTCGCGCCCGGCGGTCCCTGACTGCTGCTTCCCGCCAGCACGGGATTGATAGAGAGCTGCGAAATCCCCGCGATCTTGGAAACCCGGCTCGTCAATTGACTCGAGACTTGCGACGCCACCAGCGACTCCGCAGCCTGGTTTGCCGGAGTCGCGCTCGCACTGCTTGCCTCGGTCGTCTGGCCGAACGCCAGCAGGTGGATGATATCCGCGGCAGGCAGCGCGGGGTCCGAGCTGTACTGCGTCTGCATCTTGTCTGCCGGCCCCTGAAAACGAAGATCGATGTTGTACTGCTGGATTAAGGTGGTCAGCGACACGTTCACCACCGGCTGCGTCTCCGAAGGATTCACAAACTGGATCGTGCCTCCGTTCAGCACAAACCGGTTTCCGTTCAGGATGATGTCGCCGCGGGTCAGATTCACGCGCCCCAGCACCACCGGGTCCGCCGCTGTGCCGCGCAGTTGCAGATTTGCCGTTCCACCCAGGCTCAGCGTTCTGCTTGTCAGGCTCACGCTGCTCGTCGAATCCAGCGCTGCATTGAGTTGAATGTTCTGCGCCAAACCTCGCGAAGGTGGCGCTTCGACCCCGCTTCCAAACTGGCCCACGAATGTGGACAAGTCGAACGCCGGCGTAAACGACAGGTCTGGCAGGTGCACTGCTCCGCCTAACACCGCCGTCTCCGTCGTCCCGGAGAGCCGCAGGTTCGCATCCACGTTCTCCCTCATCCCCTGCGGATAAAGAATCCGTGCTCCCTGCACGCCCAGCCCCAGGTCGAACTGGATCGATGGCCGATACGCTACGCCGCCTTGCGCGGTTACGGTTCCCCCTCCGATGTTTCCCTTGAAACTACTGATGTTCAGCCGGTCTCTGGTCAGCGTCAGAACTCCGTTGCAATGCTGCAGCCCCGCCGGCAAATTATTCGAAGCAAAGCTCGCGTCGACAATATTGATCTGCCCTGCAAAATTCGCTCCGCTTACCGGGCCACGGAAATCGACGTCGAACTTCAATTGCCCCGAGCTTCTGATATCCGGATCGAACAACTGTGCCACTTGCATGTTCGCCGAAGCCTGGCCTGCGTCAACTGGAATGTCGTGGGCGTCGCATCAAAATTGCACATCCAGGTTATGCGCTACCGGATGCAGCGCGCCGTATACCAGTTGCCCATTGGAATACGCCAGCCTGCCTGAATACTTCTTGAGAATGCTGTTGAACGACGCCTTGAGCTCCAGGTCATGTAGGTCCGCCGCAACTTCCGCGGGCTTGCTGTTGTAGTAGACTTCCCCGTGTTCCAGCACCGCATGACGCACGCCCACATCGAAGACCGATGTGTTGCTGCCCTGCCCGCTGCTCTTGATCGTCGGAATATTTGAAACCCCCTTTGAATCCACGAATACATGCACCACTGGATGGTCGAGCTGAAAACTGTCAAGGTACCACGCCCTGCTCAGGATCGACACAATGCGCACGCCTGTCTGCACATGATCCACTTCGAGCAGCGGCGGATCCGGATAGGGGCTTGCTCCATCAATCGTGACTCCATACAGATCCACGCTCAGGCTCGAAAAATGGACGGCTAGATTCTGCAGCTGCACGCGCACGCCCAGGCTCTTGCTGGCCTGCGCCTCTGCGGTACGAATCAGGTAATTGTGAAACCGCGCATTGTTCAGCAAAATCGCAACGGCTACGGCAACAATCAGCGTCGCCGCCGACATCCCCAGCGAGATCCAGGCCATCACCCTGAAAAACGGGGACCGCGCCTTGTGCCAGCGCGGGTTCGACGGATCACGAAGTTCAGCTAGCAATTCAGAAAGACTCATGGCACCCCCGATCTAGAACGCCTGGCTCCGTCTTCAACTGGGCATCAACCTTCACATCAAAATAACCTTTCGCCTGGAAATGCGAAATCAGCTCCTGCCTGCCTTCTTCTACTGACTCTTCGTCCACGCCTGCGCCCTGGTAGACAGGCAGCAGTGCCTTACGCGTCCAACTCCACAGGTGCGCGCCTTTGATGGCCACGGTCGACACCAGGCCGGGTTTCACGGCGAAGTGGATGTCTGCGCGATTGGTGTCGGCATGGTAATCTGCTCCCGCAAGCGTAACCTGTGCGCCCAGCCGCCCCTTCTTTTCAAGTTGTGCCTGCAGGTATTGGGTTGCCTTCGTGAGCGTTGAGTAGTGATAGCTGCGCCCGGGACGAATCGCCGCTCCCCGCGCGCGTGCGATAAATGTTTGCAGCCTGTGGCTCAGCGCAGCGGTCGCTGGACTCGCGGAGGCCTGCTCACTGGACTCCGATCCGCCCTGGGCAGGCAGACCTGAAACTGCGCCTGCGAGGAAGCACAGGGCGGCCATCACGCGCAACCATCCCGGTATGCGGCGGTCACATCGGGCATGGATCAAGATCATTGACTTTGACAATGAAATATCCAAGCGCTCTCAGCCCTAGCAGGGAGTACACATCGCCTCACTCGTTGATCAGATGCCCATTCACCCAAGCGGGTTTGACTGCCGGTTTGGCCACAACGCCCACGCGGCCGTTTTGGGCATCGTGCGCGGTCGGCGAGGCGCCCGCACGCATCAAAGCAAATACAGTGTTCGGTCCCGAGCAACCTGGACGGTAAAGGATCGTATATCACCGGACCGGATTCCAATCTCGGTTCGCAACTAGACCGCTCTGAGAAGCGAGTGTGGGAGTTCGTGTCTCGCTGGCCTTTGCGTTCGCTATGGGATCTTCAGGGTGTTCCCGTTCGGGTTGTCGCTGCGCGCACATGGAAGTCCATGCTCTTCGACCGCATCTTCGGCCGCGCCGCTGAGCTTGGGTTTTACTTCCTTTTCGCGCTTTTTCCCACGCTTTTCAGCGCAAGTTCCATTCTCGGTCTTGCCGCGCGGTCCGCCCACCAGATCTACGAGCGGCTCCTGGACTACCTCGCCCTGGTCATCCCCACGGCCGCCCTTGGCGCGGTGCTGCAAACCTTCAACGAAACCACTGCCGCGGCCAGTTCCGGCAAGCTCACATTTGGACTCATTGCTGCCATCTGGTCCGCGTCCGTCGGCATCTCCGCCGTCCAGGACACGCTCAACGACATGTACAAGGTTGATGAGCGCCCCTCCTACTTTGTCGCCAGGATCTTCGCCATCGCGCTCACCATCGCCCTTAGCGCCATCGTCACCGTCGCCCTTGCCTCTCTGCTTGTAGGTGACTTCCTCGCAGCGCTGGCGTATCGATTCATCCAGCAAGACCTCCTTGCAGCCGCAGCGGCCATCACGTCACGAGTGATCGGCTGGTTTGTAGCCACAACACTCCTCGCCCTGGCCTTCGCTGTCACCTACTACTGGGCGCCCAGCGTCAAAACCCGCTGCTGGCGCTGGCTCACGCCCGGCGGCGCCATCGGTATTGCCGGCTGGCTCGTCAGTTCCCTCGGCCTCCGCGTTTACCTCCATTTCTTTCCCAGTTACTCCCTTACCTACGGTTCACTCGGCGCGGTTATCATTCTGCTGATGTGGTTTTATATCACCGGCCTCATGCTGCTTCTCGGTGCTGAGATCAACAGCCAGATCGAAGGGGCCGCCGCCGAAATGCGCCTCACCACCGCTTCAAATCTGACCGTCACCCCAGAAGATCCGCAAGCGTAATCAACCTGGGCGGCCGCACGCGAACCGTTCCAGTTCCGGTCTTGGGGGGAGGCCGGGATTGACGCCTGGAGGGCGGCGTCCGAAATCTCGGCTGGGACTCTTCCCCGTTCAATCAACAAGGCCGGCAGAGTTTTGGGGGACCGGCAACCTCGTTTTGCCATGCATATTCCCAGTGCTACAATTGCACACACAATAAGTTTGCCTCAATAGTTGTTTCGAAAGCTCGGCTTCGGCCCACACAGCAGACAAGACTGGCATTGGAGACGTACGGTGTCACCGCTCAGTCCTCCCTACTTTGCATTCGTAGGCATAATCCTGCTCGCCTACTGGCTGCTCCACGGCAGCCGTGCCGGCCGCATGGTCGTGCTCTGCCTCGCCAACTGTTTCTTTCTGGCGCGCTATGCTCTCTACCTGCCGCTGATTCTGCTGGCCACGTCCAGTGTGGATTTTGCTCTCGGTTCGGCGCTCCATCGGCTCAAACCGTCAAGCAGATTTCTGCGTTTCTCGCTGGTAACATTCAGCCTGGCCATGAACATCGGGTTGCTGGCGGCAACACGAATTCTTCCCTCGTACAACGACTCGCACTGGCGCTGGATCTTTCCTCTCAGCCTCTCCTTCTATTGTTTTCAGTCTCTGAGTTACACGATCGATGCCTATTGCGGGAATCGGCAGACGACCCATCATTACTTCACGCATCTGGCCGCCAACACCTTCTTTGTCTCCATCACCGCAGGCCCTATCAATCGCATCGGCGACCTTGTCAAGCAAATGGAAGCTCCCTTCCTGCTTGATCGGAACGGCTGCTCCCGAGCGGTTCTGCTCATCAGCTCGGGGCTTGTGAAGAAATTCCTGATCGCAGATTTCCTCGGCGACAACCTGGTCAATGGCGTCTTTGACACCCCCACGCTCTACAGCGGCGGCGAGACGCTCGTGGCAGTCTTTGGCTACTCCCTGCAGCTTTACTACGACTTCTCCGGCTACACGGATCTGGCTCTCGGCGTCGGCGAGCTTTTTGGCCTCAGGCTGCCAGAGAACTTTCACCGCCCTTACAGTTCTGTGAACCTGCGAGAGTTCTGGAAGCGCTGGCATATCTCCTTCTCAAGCTGGATTGGTGACTACATCCACAACTGGTTTTTCAAAAACCTTCTGCAATCCAAACGCTGGCCGGCAATGGTCTACCTCAGTCTGATTCTCACCATGCTGCTCAGCGGCATCTGGCATGGCTCAGGACTGACCTTTCTGGTTTGGGGTGGATTGCACGGCCTGGGTTTGGCATTCGTTCGCTTCTGGTATAAACGAAAGAAAAACAAGGACAAGGAGCCGCCCCTCTGGTGGCGTTTCACCAGCGGCGCCTTTACGTTTTGTTACGTCACGTTCGCCTGGATCTTCTTCCGTGCAACCGATTTGCCGAATGCATTGGCAGTGCTGGGACGCATAGCTTCCGCCAGTTGGGAGGTGTCGAACATCTCCTTGCCGGTGGTGGAAGTTCTGGCAGCGGGGATTTTGCTGCACCTGGCTCCCGAGCATTGGTTTGAGTACGGCAGCAAGCAATTCGGCAGGACACCTTTTTTTGTACAGGGAGCTGCCATGGCCGGATTCGTGACTCTTGTCCTCTACTTGGCAGGGAGTTCCTCGGCTCCTTTTGTCTATAGCCACTTCTGATGAAAAATCGATTCCCTATTCACGCGCTTCTCACGGCCGCGAGCTTTCTGCTCGCGCTGTGGCTGATCTATCCATACCTTCACCAGGGGAAGGAACTTTCCCAGCAGTTCGTTGCCGAAATCTTCGACTTCAACGAGAAGAACATGCAACTGCTGCCTCGGGTTGCCGTGCCCCAACCGCCGCGCGCCCTTGTCCCTGCCAGCAAACCAACGGAGACTCCGCATCCTCTGTTGCACGACGCCAATGGGAGCATGGATCACTTCTATGCTTCCCTGCTTGAACTCGAGCAGCGGAGGCGCGATCAACCGGTGCGTGTGGCACACTACGGCGACTCGCCGACAACGGCCGATCTGATTACCGGCGACGTGCGCGAACTTTTGCAGGAACGCTGGGGAGACGCTGGACACGGCTTTATCCTGATCGCCAAGCCATGGGCCTGGTACAACCATCGCAATGTCGATGTCTCGGGCAGCGGATGGACGATCGATACGGCTGTCGGCGGCAAGCGTAACGGTGAGTACGGTTATGGCGGCGCTGTCTTCGATGGTTCAACCGGCGCCAAAAGCCGCTTGAATCTCACCGATGGAGGACATACCAAGGTTGAACTATCCTACATGGCGTCGCCCAGTGGAGGATTAGTAAGTATCTCGGCAAATGGAAAGCAGTTGAAGACCGTTGATACGCGAGCGGATGATCGCACCCCCGCCTTTGCCGAGGCTGACCTTCCTGCCGGCAGCCACACCATCGATCTGAAGGTGAGCGAGGGGAAGGTCCGTCTCTTCGGTGTAGTCTTGAGTAAGGCGACAAATGCAGAGGGCGCTGGTATTACCTACGACAGCCTGGGGCTGAATGGCGCAACCACGATGGTGCTTTCGAGGATCTTCAACCAGGATCTCTGGACAACCGAGTTGCAGCATCGATCACTCGATCTCGTGATCATTAACTATGGAACAAATGAGAGCGGCTTCCAGGGCTTTGTTGAAAATCAATATGAGGGCGAGCTGCGAATGGCAATTCAGCGCATTCGCGAGGCACTGCCTCTGGCATCGATTCTTGTCATGAGTCCCATGGATCGCGGAGAGCGGATGCACGGTGAGATTCGCACCATGCCCACCATACCGCAGATTGTGGATATTCAGCGAAGGGTAGCATCTGAAACCGGCTGCGGTTTTTTCGACACCTATGACGCGATGGGCGGAGACTCAACGATGGAGCGCTGGTACGATTCGCAGCCGCGCATGGTCGCAGCCGACCTCATCCACCCCTCGCCCAAGGGAGCGCGAATCGTGGCTGAGGCGTTAGTAAACCAGATCAACGCCGGGTATATGAGTTACAAACAGCGCCATTTGCCCCAAATGGAAACAGCCGCAAGCCGCCAAATTGGAAAATAGGGAGTTTGTATTGACGAGGTTGCACAGAGTTCTCGGAACCGTAGTTGTGCTTGTTTCTTTGGTCGCGGTCTTGACCATGTCTCTTAGCGCTAAAACGGTCACCGGCGGAAAAAGTTCAACAACACAGGCAGCAAAACCCAGCCACGTCGCGCATGGACGCCACGGACAGGCTGTCAGGTCGTCCCACAGCAAAAGCAGTAAGAGCGCGAAAGGCAGAAAGACCAACAGCACAAGCGGCGCTTCAGGCGTGTATCCATGCAAAAAGAGAAGCAAATGCCGCGCCAGAGCCGTGCGCCGCGCCGACTCGTCGCCGCGCATGACGATTGCACCCGGCGAACCGCTGAAGACTCCGACTGGAGAAGAGAGTTCCTCTGTTACAGAAGCTAGTATCATCAATCCTTCTGCGTTGGCGCCGTTCTTTGAACGCTTGTCTGCCCTGGAAGCCAATTCATCCAGCGGTTCCGTGCATATTCTGCATTATGGCGACTCGCACACCGCCGCCGACATGTTCACGGGCGAGATGAGAGCCCGCTTGCAGGCGCGGTTCGGCGATGGCGGCACTGGATTTTCTGCGGGCGGCTACCCTTTCGCCGGCTATAGGGTGCACGGAACAAAGCGTTCGCAAACTGCAGGGTGGACAACGGAAGGGACGCATCTGCGTGATATCGGCGACGGGCTTCTGGGGATAGGAGGCATCAGCATCTCCACTGACCAGCCCGGGGAGAGCGTGACCCTCGACGCCGAGGCTCAAACGGCTGAGCTGTTTTATCTGCAACAGCCAGGCGGAGGCAGAATCGAAATCTACGAATCGGATGCCTCGCTTGTTGACGGTACAAGCGCGCCTGTCGCAACGATCTCGACAGACGGCGAACTTTCGGCTGGAATTTTCACCATCCCAACCGCGGGTGAGAGCGCAGTCATGCGTCATTTTGAAGTACGCACGTTAGACGCCGCGCCAGTGCGCATTTTTGGGTTCACCGCCCAAAAGAACGCAGGGCTGACCTATGAGGTGATGGGCATCAATGGCGCCGAGGCCTCGCTGATTCTGAAGTGGAATGAGAAGCTGCAAAGTGCCTACATAGCGCAGCGCAAGCCGGCCCTCGTGGTGCTTGACTATGGGACGAATGAAGCGGCCAACCACACCTGGGAGTATGAAAACTACAAGAGCATGTTTCGGGAGTTGATCGCTCGTGTGCGTCGCGCCGCACCAGGGGTGCCGATCCTCGTCCTGGGCCCGACTGACCGCGACCTGCGCGCCACGCGCAGACGCTGGGCTAACTTCCAGGGGACGGAGAGAATTACCAAGGCGCAGCGCGATCTCTGCATGGAAGAAGGCTGCGCCTTCTGGAGCCAGCAGGGAGCGATGGGCGGCTGGGGGTCCATGGGCAATTGGGTGCGCAGCGGATTAGCCCAGGGCGATCATACACACCTGACGGCGGCGGGCTACATCAAGCTCGCCGACTCCCTTACTGTCGAGCTCATGCATCAGTACGAGGATTATCTGAAGACTGCGGCGCGGAACTGATCCGTTGAGCGCAATCCTTGACGCTGGATGTGCCCGAGTCAGTTTAACGCTACCATTGCATCTGCCCCACCATCTATCGCTTCTTCGCCAATGAGCGGATCAGCGAAGCGAACATCCTGGCTGAGCACTTTGGTTCCACACAAGAGCGATTCGCGGGCAGCGGAAAATCGCTGGCCTCGTTTCCGCACCAGCTGCGGCATCCTCATGCACTCCAGTCCGGTCACGACTGTCGATGGTCTACCACCCGCCCTCGCCGCGATCAAGTTCTGGAGTCGCGACAAGTTCCACGGCGCGAATGCACTGAAGCGCAAGATCAATCCCACGCGTGTGCCCATTGAACGGAAAGAGAGCATACGGTGGCTGGAGAATTTACGTCACTCTACTGATGTTCCCGCTTGGTTGTGAGGCAACTCGCTTGCCTCGCCCTGTTTGTTTGATTAACGTTTACTTCTCCGCATAAACTTGCGTCCGGATCATGGAATACTAGCCTGCATCGCTTTGTCAATATGACATTTTGCGGCTTTGCCTCAGGCGGCCACTTTGACTGCACGCTCATTCCTGGCACGTACAGGAAGGGTGAGATCGCCAATCGATGGTCTTCGCAGTGATCGACTAAGCTGTGTATTATGATATATTTATGTAACATGTCCGCCAGAAGGTCGAGATTGAGCAGTTTGAGCGTGGCGACGGAGCTGCAGGCATTCAACTAATTCAATTCTTGCGAACGCTCGGAGCGTTTGGCCCCAAGTGCAATTGCGGGCCTGATCCTGGATCCAAGTCTACACAGACAGCGTTTACTATACCATGGACAATAGACGACCGTGCACCTAGGATTCTAGTTTGCTCAAGGGCGAGCCATTTGTCTCGCCCCAAAGGGCATCGCGACGGCCTGGTTTCTTGTGCATTCAGGCTTGGCGACCAGGAGTGAGGCGAGACAGCTGCGGCACATGAAAGTTGCCCGAGAACCCCCGCGACCGGAATTTGCTCGACGTGCGGAAGAAGCGCATGGCGATGCTTTCATAACCATGGCAGCCGGAATCGAGAAGAGAAAATATCCTGTGTAGAAGGCGGACTGCACCAAGCCGGCTTTGAAGCGGGTGATCTCAAACGACTTCATGAACTGCCGAATCAGGACATCGTTGAGATTGTTGGGAATTCCCCAAAGGAGAAACAGGCCCGTGACCAGCATGAATGGAACGGCATACTGGGCGGGAAACAGAGGCCTGCATTGCGCGACTGAGCGTTATCTGAGGGCGGTGAAGGCATTCATCACTCCCCGTTCGGGCATACGGCAACCTTGCCGCACTTACCAGAGGCCATCAGAGCATATGCTTCGCCCGCTTGCTCAAGAGCGAACCTGTGCGTGATGATGTCTTCCGGATGGAGGTTCCACCGAACCAGCCGCTCAACCAACTCTTCCATCAGCCAAGTTGAGGTGACCCACGACCCGTAAATGGTCTTCTGATCATGGATGATGTCGGGCGATGGATTGAAAGCAACTGTTCCGCCCTCGCCAATCATGACCATCTTGCCCCATTTGCGCGTCGCGCGAATGGCCAAGGCGCGGGCATCTGCATTGCCGGAGCAGTCGACGGACTTCTCAACTCCACGGCCTTCCGTCAGGTCCCGCACCGCAGTCACACTCTCTGGGCCAGTGATCAGGGTTACGTCGCAAAGGCCGAGGCTGACCGCAAGGTCCGCCCGCTCCTTGGAGATGTCAATGCCGATAATCTTCTGTGCGCCGAGCTTGCGGCACAAAGCGCCTGCGGCAAGACCCACCGGACCCAGGCCAGTGATAAGGACGGCGTCGTTTCCACTGATGCCAATCTTCTCCAGTCCTTCATAGACCGTGCCGAACCCGCATGCCACCTGGGCGCCGTCTGCATACGTGAGCTCATCCGGCAAAGGAATCAGGTCTTTCTCCTCAGCGACCATGTAATTGGCCATGCCGCCGTCCCGCTGCCATCCGTAGGCTCTGCGGTATTGGCTACTGGTACACGAAATCATGAAGCCACGACGGCAGTCAGGGCACACGCCACAGCCGGAAATGTGATAGACAATCACACGATCGCCGGTTTTGAATCTGCGACACCCGGGCCCGGTCTCGATGATCTGTCCGCATGGCTCGTGGCCAGCGATCATGTTTTGATACGCTTCCGGTCCCTTGCCCAAGTGTTCACGGTAGATGCAGCGTATATCTGAGCCGCAAATCGTCGAAGCTTTTATCTGAAGCAGAACCTCACCGTGTCCGGGCGCCGGAACAGGCACTGTCCGGAGTTCCACTGTACTATTGCCAGGCAGGTAGGCCGCACGCATCGTCTCACTCATGATTCAAATCTCCACCAATAGTTGTCGGATCGGGTTAAAAAGACAGATTACGGAGGCGTAATCTCACCGTTCATATCCCAAAGATCTTCCCACGACTGCCCCTCTTTCCAAAGAAAGACTTGCCCTTTGATTAGGCGACAGTTCCGATCAGTTTTTGCGATCGCTAGCATATCCTCATCGGTCAATGGGTTTTCCACAACTCCGCGCAGATTGCTCAGATAATTACGCCGATTCGTAGAGAACGGGATGGGCGTCTGGCCGCGCTGCACCGCCCACTTGATGCAAACCACAGCGGGATGAATCCCCAATCGATCGGCAATCTTGCGAATGACAGGATCGTCAGTCGGCACGGTGTCTTCAGGAGTGCGGTCACGGTCCGGGCGTCCCGGCGACCCAATCGGCGAGTAGCCGACCGGCTCAATTCCATTCGCGCGGACATACTGGAACAGCTCGGGCTGCTGGAAGTGGGGATGGAGCTCCATCTCGTTGACCGCCGGCTTGATACGCGCGTCGCGGAGCACGAGTTTCAGCTTGGGGATGGTCATATTGGAGGTCCCGATGTGGCGCACCAATCCCTTGTCCACCAGCTCTTCCATCTTTCTCCATGTGCGCATGTAGTGCTCGTGAATGTAAGACTCGGCATCCGCACTTCGGAAGTCCACGCTGCAACCTTCTGGATGGAAATTAGGAAATGGCCAGTGGATCAGGAACATGTCGAGATAATCCAGCCGCAAGGATTTCAGTGACTTTTCGCACGACAGAGCAACGTCTGCCTCTCCGTGCTTGTCGTTCCAGAGCTTCGAAGTGATCCACAGCTGTTCGCGCTTAACCCCGTTCCGCATGATTTCCTGCAGTGCGGTACCGATTTGCGCTTCATTCCCGTAGACGGAGGCACAATCAAAGTGCCTGTAGCCTACGGCGGCAGCCCCCTTGACCGCCTCCGCAACGGCATCTGCCGTTACGTGGTCGGAGCCGAATGTGCCGAGCCCTATCGCAGGCATCAGGGCGCCTGTGTAGAGCCGCCGCGTGGGCACCGTTGCCGGATCGACGCCATCCTCGAATGCTTGTCTTGTCTCGCACTCTCTCATAAAAGTTCTTGAAGAGATAAAGTAATCGGTTACTCTAGACAAAAACATTAACTTCATAAAGCCCCAATGTCAAGCCATATCCTTGCGTCAGTCTGCAGTAAATAACGTTAACTTTATGAGCGAGTGTTATTGTAATGTGAAGTTGTGTTTTCACGCTATGATCGGCACGCGGAAGTGTGCACCGGGGCCAGCTTGGAGGCCGAAAGCGAAACAGGCCATGGGAAGGCGTTGGAAGCCTAAGGAGAACGCAAAGCGATGCCCGTTCGGCTGAAGGATATTGCCCGCGAATTGGATCTCTCGGTAGTAACTGTTTCCAAGGTTCTGCGCAATCATCCCGACATCAGCGAGAAGACTCGAGCCCGGGTTCTGAAGCGGATGGAGGAACTGAAATACCATCCGAATCTGGCCGCACGTTCGCTTTCCACAGGTCGAACATGTACAGCTGGTTTGATCGTACCTGACCTGCTTCATCCCTTTTTCGCGCGAATCGCAACTGTGCTGTCCGCAGAATTGCGCATTCAGCATTATGGACTGATCATTTCGTCCTCCGAGGAAGACCCGGAACTCGAGAAGCAGGAAATTGAACAATTGCTCGGAAGGCGTGTCGACGTTTTGTTGATCGCATCCGCCCAATGGTCAATTGAGAGCTTTCGCCGAATCGAGGAGCAGAAGGTCCCCTATGTGCTGCTCGACCGTCGTTTTGCGGGGTTGGACGCCAATTTTGTCGGCGTCGACGATGAAGCGGTGGGCAGGCTCGCCACTTCTCATCTGATCGAACAAGGCTGCACGCGGATTGCTCATATTCGCGGACCTGAGGTCAGCACCGCCGTCGGCCGCGTCGAGGGCTATAGGCAAGCCTTGGCCGCATACGAGAGGGTGCCTCTGCCAGGACACATTGTCTCAATCGGAACCTCGGGTGATCATCGAGGAGAGCCTGGCGGATATGAGTGCGCTAAGAAGCTTTTGGCCAACAAAACTCGACCGGACGGCATTTTCTGCTTCAACGACCCCATTGCGCTGGGAGCCATGCGGGCGATCATTGATTCCGGTTTGCGGATACCCGAAGATGTAGCAGTTGTGGGGTGTGGCAATCTCTCCTATTCCGATTTCCTCCGTGTGTCACTTTCCTCGGTCGATCAAAACAGTCAAATCATTGGAGAGCGGGCAGCTGCTCTTGCATTGTCGCTGGCACAAAGCAAGAAAGCTGCTCGCCCAGAATCTGAAATCATCAGCCCGCAGCTTGTGATCCGCGCATCGAGCCAGCGCATTTCTTTCCCACCTGAGCGATGAACGCGAGAGTGTGCAAAGTTGTAGGCTGGGGTACACCACTCAAAGCATGCTTTGCAAATCCACGCTGCAGCGTAAAACAATCACGTCTTCGGCCAGTCTCTATGGCCGGTTTTGAAGTGACCACATATGGCCGGTTCAGCTGGTGTTGACAACGGGATCGTCGCGAATTCTGGCGAGTTCGATGACCCCAGCGTGTGTCTCGGCTCTTTCCGAGTACTTTTCGGTTACCACGAAAAGTTTTTCCTCCGCCCTTGACAGCACAGGGCGATATGCTGACGGCGTTTTTTGCGCCGCCGACGATGGTGAACTGAAGATTACGGGTGAATCGCGGGTGAGGATTTTTATCTATTTACCGCTAACTACTGTCAATACCCCCGGCAGAGCCGGGGGCTTGATTGTGTGAGCCGCTCAAAGCGGCTTGAGCGGGGTCGCTAACGCGGCCCCGGCGTTATTGGGGCCGCCTTTCGGCGGCTACTTCCACATT
>Ga0181520_10001446_pt1 | contig 48258 bp, 45 predicted proteins | sample PEATcosm2014_Bin_29_FD_132451 | JGI IMG/M metagenome (GOLD analysis project Ga0181520, IMG submission 132451) | Peatland microbial communities from MTU Mesocosm Facility, Houghton, MI, USA - PEATcosm2014_Bin02_30_metaG | ecosystem: Environmental > Terrestrial > Soil > Wetlands > Peat | place... | reverse complement strand
TCGCTCCGCGAATTCTATTATCCGTCGCGCCCGTCACCGCCTTCACAATCGAAACTACCTCGTCCGCGCCATACTGCCGCGTCGAGCGGATATTTCGCCCGATCGGCCTCGCGATGAGCTTTACGTCGCCGGGCGTCTGTCGCGCGATCGCATACCATTGTTCCTCGGTAAGCGGATCGCGCGTCGTTCGCGAAAATCCGTCGCTTACCCAGGCATCGTTCTCCGCCACGACGCATATTCCGGCTATCTCGGGATGCGTTTCCGAAACGGTCGTCAATGTCTCGTTGATGTCCTGATGCTCGGCGACCGTAGCGGAGCCTTTTTCCAGGAACGAGGCGACGACTTTCGTGCGCGCGATGAGGTCAATCAGCTGCTCCATCTCGCGTATCCGTAGCTCGATGTTCATGTCGACCTGGCCGATCATGCCGGCCATATGCGAGGTCGTCGCGCGCTCGATGGATTTGGCGTACAGCGCGGGCCCTACGAAGCCCAACGAAACCAGGGGAATAAGGAGTATGACCAGAAAATAGACCATCAGCTTCAGCCGAAGGCTGCTGGAACGGCCGGAGCGGCCTCCAAGTCTCTTCAAGGAGACATGTCGACTCGTGCTCGAATATGAATCCTTCGCCATTACGCCACCCGTGTACGTACACGAGTGTATACCAATTCCCTCCTCATGTGGAGGGAAAAACAGGCCCGGCCGGTGTCATTCTTCCGGCGCGGAGGCCATCGACGCCGCGAGCCTCTCTTCCAGGGCCGACCCCATCGCGGAAACCTCGACGATGAGGCCGTGCAGCTCGGGGGCATCGCGCAGGGAGCGTATCGCGAGAGGCAGCTCGAGCCCCGCCTCCTCAGCCAGTCGCTCTGCCATGTCGAGTTCGCGATGGGCTTCGCTCCCCTCCCGCCCCGTCGCCGTTTCGCTCAAGCCGATCGCCCGAGCCACCGCCAAAGGGAATTTGAAGGGGCTAGCCGTCGCCGCCACTAGGGCTGGTCTCGCTTCCCCGCCTTCCTCTCGCATCTTTTCGAGCACGGATACGGCGACCGCGGTATGCGGATCCACGAGGTAACCCGATTGCTCGAAAAGTCGGCGCGAGGCCGCGCCGGACGCGACCTCGTCCGCCCATCCGGCGCGAAAATCGGAAAGCTTCTCCGCCTCGGCATCCTCGAGCGCGTAGCTTCCTTTTTCGGCTAGATCCTTCATCAGCCCCGCCGTCCTGCCGGAATCCTCTCCCGTCGCGTGGAAGAGGAGGCGCTCGAGATTGCTAGAAACCAGGATATCCATGGACGGGCTTTCGGTCTTGTAGAAAGGCCTGTTCCTGTCATAGCGCTTCTGGCCGAAGAAGTCGGCCAACACTCGGTTCCGATTGGAGGCGCAAATCAGCCTCCCTATCGGCAATCCCATGCGCTTGGCGTACCATGCCGCGAGAATGTTGCCGAAATTGCCCGTAGGAACGACGACATCCATGATCCCTTCGGGGCCGAGGCTGCCCGAGTCCCGCATATCCCGCCAAGCCGAAACATAGTAGACGATCTGAGGAAGGAGACGCGCGATATTAATCGAGTTGGCGGATGAAAGCCGCATACCTCGTCTCGCGGTGAAATCGGCCGCTCCGGGGCTCGCGAATATCGCCTTGACGCCGCGCTGGGCGTCGTCGAAATTTCCCCGAATGCCGATCACCTCCGCTCCCGGCGCGTCATGGCTCGTCATCTGCAGCCTCTGGACCGCGCTGACCCCCTCGGAAGGATAGAAAACGACCACTCGAATTCCATCGGCCGAATGACCGGGAGGAGCAAGGCCCTCGAGGGCCGCCTTGCCGGTATCGCCGGAAGTCGCTACCAGTACGACTATCTCCTCGTCCATCCCGAGCTTGTCCCTCGCCAGCCCTAATAGACGACCCATGAGGGTAAGCGCAAGGTCCTTGAACGCAAGGGTAGGGCCCCTGTACAGCTCGACGAAAGCCATCCCGCCTCGGAACAGCACCGGCGCGGGTCCGCTCGCCGGAAAACGCTCGGCTTGAGCCGCCAACGCGGCCTTGAGGCCATCGTCGGAGAATGTCGGGAAGAAAGGCTTCAGCGTCAGGAAGGAGAGTTGCGGATAGCTCAGAGGTTCGCGGCCGAGGAGGGCCGGATCGAGGAGCGGCAGGGCCACGGGAACGTAGAGCCCGCCGTCGGGAGCGATGCCATCCAGCAGGGCGCGCTCCGGCGAAACGGCCGCGCGATCGGATCTCGTGCTTCGGTACACGGTGACCTCCGGCTCCAGCTTATAAGAAAACCGAGCCCCGAGCAAAGAGCCCGGCGCTCGGTTTTCCGAACGATTCAAGCCGTCCGAACCGACGCGAAGTTATAATCGGCTATTGAAACGCTCTAAGCCTTTCGTCGGCTTTTCAGTCGCCGCCTCCCATCTTGGTAAAGTCGCTCGTCACGCCGAGATCGCGCTTGCCGAGCTCGACATTGAGAAGGTAGAGCCCTTGGCTGGAATTACCGATAAGGTCGATCGCCTGGAGTATGTCCATGTCGTTCTTCTCTTCCTCGACCTGCTCGTTCACGTACCATTGTGCGAGGACCTGAGTGGCATAGTCCTTTTCCTCGATAGCCATCGCCATGATCTCATCGATGTTCCTCGTAACGCCCTTCTCGTGCTCGAGCACGTGCTGGAACAGCTCCTTGATCCCGGTTTCCTTGAAAACGGGCGCCGCGATCGGCTTCAGATGCGCGGTCGAGCCCTGGTCATGCAAATAGCCGTAGAACTTCATGGCGTGGAACATTTCCTCGTGGTACTGGACCATAAGCCACTTGGCGATGCCATGGTAGCCGGTCTCCGTCATCCTGGCCGACATGGCCAGATAAAGATAGGCGGAGAACATCTCCTTGTTGATCTGCTCGTCGATCCTATCGGCCATTTTCTCTGAAATCATACGCGCCTCCGGAATTCGTCCGTATCGATACCTTGAAGTTAGCTAATCATAGGTATCAAGGCAAATCGAAGGTCGCAATATACCTTCGCGGCTCCTCGAGCGCGATCGGATCCGTCTTGAGCCGCTTCCAGGAGCCGCCCAGGCCGATGGCCCGGGCGGCCACCTCGACATGGCGCATCGCTATGCCCATATCCAGCTCCTGGAGCTTCACCACGCCGAGCATGTTGTTGTAGCGCTGGTCCTCGTGCATGATGAGATGGAGGGACTCGCCTTTCCTTCTGTCCACGACGAGTCGCCAGGGCTGTTTATTCGAGGCCGAGGGACCGATCCTCACCGCTTCGAGCGGCTCCGCCCATTCTCCCGCGCCGTGCAGGGGAGCGAGGCTTCCGTCTTCGTCGGCTTCGAAAAAGAGCTCGGAGGGATCTTTCCTGGTCCCGGCCCTAGCCGAGCCACGCACGATGCGATCCTGCAGAGTGCGCCGTTCGGCGGGTCGCCCGACCGGCACCGTCGCAGGCACGAATTCGTCCTTGCTCGCGCGGAGCGCCCGCGCTATCGCTCCTCGGCCGAAGGCTCCTCCGATCCAACAAGTGCCGAGGCCCAGCTCGGTGGCGCGCAGGACGATGCCCTCGAGGCAATAGCCGAAATCCACGCAGGCGAAAGGCCGCTTTGCCACGACACCGGCGACGAAGGCGCGGGGCCCGACGATCATCCCGTAGGTGCCGATCCTGAGACCGCCCTGGACCGACGTCGCGTGCGAGGCCTCGTCCTCGATCTCGTCTCTCGTAGCGAGGAGGAAGCGCGGAATCGCACCGAAGGGGCCGGGAACGGCTTCCGTGAAGGCTCGATGCAAGGCTTCCTCTTCGTCTTTGGTCAACGCAGTGTCGGCGTAGGTCCGGACGGATATCCTCGACCTGATCGCATTCATTCCGATTTCCATGACCGCTCCTTCATTTGCCCGCCGAGCTCCGGCCAGCGAAAGCACGAGACTAGATGGTCGTTGACCATGCCTATCGCCTGCATGTGCGCGTACATCGTGGTCGATCCCACGAAGGCGAAACCTCGCATCCTCAAATCTGCCGCGAGACTATCGGATGCGGGGGTCGTCTTCGGCACCCGCGATGTGTCCCGCCAGGAGTTGACGACGGGCCTGCCATCCACGAAGCGCCAGATATAAGCGTCGAAGTTTCCGAATTCCTCGACAACCGCGAGAAAGGCGCGGGCATTCTTGATCGCCGCCTCGATCTTTCGCCTGTTCCGGATAATGCTCGGGTCCAGGAGGAGCTTTTCGACTCGCGCCGCGGTGAATCGGGCCAGCCGAGTGGGATCGAAACCGGCGTAAGCTTTCCTGAAAGCCTCCCGCTTGCCGAGCACGCAGCGCCATGAAAGCCCTGCCTGTTGGGTTTCCAAGAGCAGGAACTCGAAGTGCCGCGCTTCTTCATGCAATGGAACTCCCCATTCCGCGTCATGATACGCGACATAGAGAGGATCCTCGCCGCACCAGGGACAACGTTGCATGGCCACAAGGATACGCGCTCGTTCTCCCGCGGGCAAGGGCATGGATGCCGCTGAAAACTCGCTCGAATGCATGGGAATGCCCAGTCTCGACGATTATCCCTGCTTGGCGTTATCATTCATTCAATATGGATGAAAAACCCTCAGCAGGGCCTCGCCCCAACCCACGCCATGCCGTTTGAACTTCTCATCCTCCTCGGTCTCATTCTTCTCAACGGCTTCTTTTCCCTCGCGGAAATGGCGATTGTGTCATCGCGAAAGGCGCGACTCAGACACGAGGCTGAACAAGGCAGGAAAAATTATCGTCTCGCCCTCGAGACGGCCGAAAACCCATCTCGCTTCCTTTCTACGATTCAAGTCGCGATTACGCTTATCGGTACTCTCGCGGGAGCCTTCGGCGGCGCGACGGTGGCTCGCGGCCTGGAGGCGGCGCTACGGTCGCTGCCCCTGCTCGCCTCGGCGGCCGGCCCCCTCTCCGTCGCCGTCGTGGTAATACTGACTACATTCGTTTCCGTCGTCCTCGGCGAACTCGTGCCCAAGAATATAGCCTTGTCCAGGCCCGAAAGCATCGCCGCGGCCGTTATCGGCCCCGTGCGGTTCTTGACGCTGATATTCGCGCCCCTTTCGCGTTTCCTCTCCGGCTTGACGGATCTCATCGTATCCCTGCTCGGAGCGAAGCGCGTCAAGGAGCCGGCCGTGACCGAAGAAGAGGTCCGCGTCCTTATCGCTCAAGGGGCGGAGACCGGGGTGTTCGAGAAAAGCGAACGCGAGATGGTCGAGGGCGTGCTTTCGCTCGGAGACCGCCGCGTAACCTCGCTAATGACGCCCCGGACCGAAGTCGTGCTCGTCGACCTGCGCGATGGACCGGCCAAGGCTCGCGCCCTTGTCGTCGAGAACGCGCGATACGGCTATCTACCGGCCGTCGACGCGGATCTCGACAATGTCGTCGGCATGCTGGCAGTCAAGGAATGCCTGGCGGCCATCGCGGCGAATGCCTTCGAAGAGCCTCGGGCATTCCTCCGCGAGCCGGTCTTCGTACCCGAGTCCGTATCGGCCCTGAAGGCTTTCGCCGCGCTAAAGGCCGGCGGCGCTAAAAGCGCGCTCATCCTCGACGAGTATGGCGGCGTCTCCGGACTCATCTCCCTTTCGGACCTCGTCGAGTCCATCGTGGGCGACCTGCCCTGGGCCGGCGACGGCGACGAACCGGAAATCATCAAACGCCCTGATGGCAGCTTTCTCGTGGACGGATCCCTTCCCCTGGATCGCTTCGCGGATGCGCTCGGCATGGAAATGGAAGGATTCCGGGATTTCGACACGGTGGCAGGGCTCATCCTCGATCGCATGGGGACGATACCGCGGGCGGGAGAGAGATGCCGCTGGAATGACTGCGTCCTCGAAGTACTGGATATGGACGGAAATAGGATCGACAAGATCCTCGTTACGCGCGAATGATAGCGGACTGCCGAAATAATCGAAGCATTTCAGCATCGCCTTAGAGGGACAGGAACCAGCGGTGGATGGCCGCGCCATCCACGAGTTCGGGATGGAAGGTGCTGCCGACCATCGATCCTTGGCGAACGAGAATGGGATCGCCGGCATACTCGGCAAGAACGCTGACGCCAGCGCCGACCGAGGTGATTCTCGGAGCCCGAATGAAAACGGCTTCTATGCTCTCCGCGCCGGGGATCTTCGTGTTCACTCTCGCCCGGAAACTGGCTATCTGCCTGCCATAGGCGTTTCTTAGGACGGTAATGTCGAGGAACCGAATGCCCGGCTGATCTCGGCCGTCTATCCTGGACGCGAGCAGAATGAGGCCTGCGCAAGTTCCGAACACGGGAAGGCCTTCCCCTATGCGCTCGACCAGTCGATCCATTAGGCCGAAGCGTAGGAGGAGGCTCCCCATCACGGTGCTCTCTCCGCCAGGAAGGACGAGGGCCTCGGCCGAGTCGATGTCGTCCAAAGTCTTGACCTCGAAAGCCTCGACGCCGAGTCGCCCGAAGGCCGCCCGATGGGCCGCATAGTCCCCCTGCAGAGCGAGTACGCCGACCCGCTTCATCCCCGCTACCAGCCCCTCGTGGCCATTCGCTGATCCTCCCGGAGTTCCTCGAGGCCTATGCCGACCATCGGCTCCCCGAGGTCCTCGGACAATTGGGCCAGCTTCTTCGCGTCCTTGTAATAGGTAACCGCGCCCACGATAGCCGTCGCTCTTCGGGCGGGATCCCCCGACTTGAAGATACCCGAGCCTACGAACACTGTCTCCGCTCCGAGCTCCATCATAAGCGCCGCGTCCGCGGGAGTCGCGACCCCTCCAGCAGAAAAGTTGGGAACCGGCAGCTTACCTCTGCGCGCCACCTCGACCACGAGCTCGTAGGGGGCACCGAGCTCTTTCGCGGCCGTCATCAGTTCCTCGTCCCGAAGTCGCGTGAGCCGCGCGATCTCATCGATGACCGTCCGTATATGACGGACGGCTTCTATGACGTCGCCGGTGCCGGCCTCGCCCTTGGTTCTGATCATGGCCGCTCCTTCTCCGATGCGTCGAAGTGCCTCTCCGAGATCGCGGCAACCGCAGACGAAAGGAACCTTGAACGCGTGCTTGTATACGTGGTAGCGATCATCGGCCGGGGTGAGTACCTCGGACTCGTCGATAAAGTCGATCTCGAGGGCCTCGAGTATCCGGGCCTCGACGAAATGCCCGATCCTGCACTTGGCCATCACCGGTATCGAGACCGCGTCCTGGATCTCTTTGATGACCTTCGGATCGGACATGCGGGCTACGCCGCCCTGGGCGCGAATATCGGCAGGTACCCGCTCCAAGGCCATTACCGCCACCGCTCCGGCCTTTTCGGCGATCTTGGCCTGCTCGGCATTGGTGACGTCCATGATGACGCCCCCCTTGAGCATTTCGGCGAGTCCTACCTTGGTGCGCCATTCGGCGCTCTGGCGATCCGACCACGATCCTTCGCTCATTTCTCTCGCTCCTTGAAGGCCGGCCGTAAACGACGGTCGCCCCGACGCATGCATTGCCGGTACAATAGTAAAACTACCCAATTTACATGAAGTGGATCAACATTTTCCGAGTATAAGGCACTACGTGGGCCCACCTGGACTTGAACCAGGGACCGACGGATTATGAGTCCGCAGCTCTAACCAACTGAGCTATAGGCCCGCAGGGAAAGCGCATCAATCAAGGCATAGGGACAAAAAAAAGTCAATCATGAACCGAAAGCGGCCGAAACCAATATAGAGGTATCCATGCGAAAAATCCCAGTTGTCTCGAGCGATGCGCGGCTCAATGAGATCATCCGACTGGAGTGTTCCCGTTCCGAAGGCGAGCTCATCCCGGTTTTCTTTTCCGATCGGCGGGAAGTGATAGAGTTCTTGAAATACGAGCTCCCCGAAATGAAAATTTTCTATTTCTCGGATCCCGGCGTCGATTGCCTCGGAATTTTGAAGGAGATACAGGAGGATCCATGGCTTCACTATGGCGGAATCATCGGCATCCACGACGACAAAGACGATAAGAAACTCCTCGAGGCGATGCAGGACGCCAGCATCATCGCCGTTCTGCGCAAGAATGAATTCATGTCCAGCCTGGCCCGCCTCTTGCGCATCGTGCGCCAAAACAAGCAAATACTCTTTCAACGGGGAATCCAGCAGCACCTGCTCAAGACGATTTCGGGCGCTTTCGTCATCGATAACGATCCCCTGGACATTACGACGTATACCAACCTCGTTACCAACTACCTGTACAATTCGAACCTCATAGGCCGGGAGGATAAGGAAAAGCTCCACGTAGCCCTTCTCGAGCTCCTCATCAACGCCATAGAGCACGGAAACTGCAAAATCGGCTTCGACGAGAAATCGGCTTGGCTAGAGCGGAACGGCGACATAATGGAATTGATTCGTCAAAAGAAAAAGGACCCGGACGTCAAGGCCCGCAAGGTGTACTTCTCCTATACGATAACTCCCGAGCGATCGCGTTTCTCGATCCGCGACGAGGGCGATGGCTTCGACTGGCGAGCGAGAATGGCCGTCTCTCCGGAAAGCCCTGGACTGCACGGGATGGGCATTAAAATGGCCAATCTATACGTCAAGGCTCTGGCCTATTCGGAGAAGGGAAATGAAGTAGCCTTCGAAATCGACCATAGGAAGGCCGAATCCAATGCCATCCCCAAGATATTCGAGCGATCCGAGGAGATAGCCTTCAAGGACGGAGAGCGCATCTGTTCCGAAGGCGAAGAATCCGATTTCCTCTATTACATCGTCTCGGGAACGTTATACGTCTATTCGAGGGGCAAGTTCGTCTCATCCCTGACGCCGGACGATATATTCATGGGCGAAATGTCCTTTCTGCTCTCGAACCGCCGATCCGCGACCGTCGTGGCTAAAGGCTCCTGCACCCTCATTAAGATCTCCAAACAAGACTTCGTAAATCTCATAAAGCAGAGCCCGCACTATGGCATTTTCCTGGCGAGACTCCTGGCACAAAGGCTGGCCAGACTCAACGCCAGGACGGCTAGGCTCAATACCGAGTATTTGAAGCTCAAGGCTATCGCCGAAACCGGGATTCCCCTGACTAGCTAGCGCTCGGCCGGAGCCAAGCCCTCGTCTATCATTCCCTCTGGCTTTGCCAAGCTTGCCGATTCCGCTTGATCAGGGGCAAATGGAAGGCGATGTGCTGCTCGTATATCTCGATCAAGGCACCGAGCTCCAAGCGGCCCTTCGACGGGTGTACGATGAAGAAGCTTGACCAATCGGCCTGGGCTATGGAGCGAAGACCCCTGGATATATAGCCGCGTATGCCTTTAGCGAGGGCAAGGCAGGCGAGACCATCCTCGTCATCGTAATGGAGGGCGTCGTGCCAGTCCTCTTCTTCCCACAAGGGCACTTCCTTGCCCGGCTCGGCTATCGCAGCGCGGGCCCTGAAGGCGAGGCTGACATCTGCGTCGAGAAAATGAACGAGGAAGTCGTTGACGGACCATGCGTCGAGAATCGGCGGAACGTATTTCAGTTCCTCTGGCCCGATACCTGCGACGAGGTCCTCGACGCGGGCATAGCCTGAGCTGAAACCCTCGATCAGGTCGATCTTCGTCTCTTGGGTCATGCGCCCTCCCCTTCGTTACGAAGGATCTCTAGACCTTACCGCGAAAGGTTACCCGCACCTGCTTGTAGAGCCCGTCGCCCTCGCTTTTCGTCTCGATATCCACTATATCGTTGAGCGTCGTGTGGATAATTCGTCGCTCGAAGGGGTTCATCGGCTCAAGGAGGACGGATTGCCTAGTTCGCCGTACCTGTTCTCCGGTCTCGTACGCCAACCTGACGAGAGCCTCCTCGCGGCGAATCCGGTAGTTCTCGGAATCGAGTATTATCCTCGTGTCCTCTCTCCCCAGGCGTCCCGAATAGACATTGACCAGGACCTGAAGCGCATCCAGGTTCTTGCCCTTCTTCCCGATGATGATCGACGCGTGCTCGCTATCGATCCTGATCCCGACTTTCTTCTCCTCGCGGAACAGGACGACCACCTCGCAGCCATATCCCATTCCCTCGATCATCCGCTTGGTAAACTCCAGGATCTTCGACTCGAACTCGTCCGCCGGAAGAGGATCGCCCGCGGGCTCTCGGCGCGCGGGAGCCGCTACCTCGTCTCGGGTGTGAACGCGGATCCGAACCTTGCCCTTCTTGAAGATGCTCCCGATTTGCGATTCGAGGATCTCGACGTCGAAGCCGTCGCGCTCCAGGCCGAGCTCCCCCGCCGCGGCGTCGATGGCTTCCTTCTCGGAACGCCCTTCGAATTCATAGACCATATGATTACTCCTAAGAGAGGAATGCCGTTTTACTTCTTCCTGCCCTTCGCGCGCTTCCTATTCGGCGCCGGGACCGGCGGCGGCGCGGCGGCAGCCAGGTTCGCCCGCCGCTTTTTCAAGATATCGTTGATCACGACCTGTTGACCGATGGATAGGACGTTCGAGACGATCCAGTACACGAGAAGCCCCGAAGGCGTGTTGTACAGGATGAAGAAGAACATGATCGGCATGCCGTACATCATCAGCTTCGCCTGAGTAGCACTCTGACCGGGCGAGTTCATCTGCGTGTACTTGCCATACAGCAGCTGACTCACGACATAGATGATGGGCAGGGCCCTCAGTGCCCCGACTTGCCAAATCACGAGGTTTATGGTCGGAAAAGTCGCGATCGCTTCCGGAACGGAAAGGTCGGTGATCCAGCCCGGAATAAACATGGCGCCGCGCAGGTCGAAATGATTGTTGAACAGGTTGTACATTGCGATAAAGATGGGGAATTGGATAAGGAGGGGCAGGCAACCCGACATCGGATTGTAGCCCTCCCTTTTATAGAATTCCGCCATTTCCTGGTTCAGCTTTTGAGGGTTGCCTTTATACTTCGCCTGGAGCTCATCTATCTTCGGCTTTAGCTCTTGCATCCTAGCGGCCGCGACGGACCCGTTCCTGGTCAAGGGGAAAAGCAAGGCCTTGACCAGTATCGTCACGAGGATTATCGCGATGCCGTAGTTGGGGACGAGCTTATAGAAGAAATTCAGGAAGAAATTTATTATCGCCTCGAGCCAGCCTAGGATTCCCGAGGACTCCGCCGCCTGCTCGAGGTTTAGGCCGCTGCGCTGGAAAGAGTTTCGATCGGCATAATCGTATTTGGAAAGATCGCTGTTGGTTTTAGGCCCGAAATAGAAGTAGTAGGCATCGGTCTGCTTGCTCGCCGCGATGGCGGAACGAGAGATCGAGATACTGTTAGTTTGGAAGAGCTTCGAGTCCTGATTCATTAAAAAGGTCGTCTTGAAGGAAGCGATCTCGGGGACTGCAATGAAGGAAAAGTATTTCCCCGAGATTCCGACCCAGGTGGGTTGATCCTTGACTATATAGGGAACGCCCGCTTTCGGTCGCTCCTCTTTCCTTTTCCCCTCGACGAGCCTGACGAATTTCCTATAATCGGAATTGTTGCTGCCAGGATTAGCCGCCAACCTGGGGCCGATTTGCGGTCCCAAGGTCAGCGTGTAGGCCAGGCCTTCGGTATTGAGGGGAAGGATCTCGTTTACCGAATTCTCCAGGGCGACGGCGAGCCCGAACATATAGTCGTCATTATGGAAAGTATAGGTTTTCTTCAGGGTAAACGGAACGGGCGCTTCTTTCCCTGGCATAGACGCGAGAAAAGTACGGGAGAAGACTATGGTCGTATCGTTGAGCATCATCGCGTCCATGAGGTCGCTCACCGGCGGGGAGTCAGTGCCACCAAATGCGAGGGTAAGACCTTGCGCACCGTTTTCGCCGGGCACCAGCAGGTCTACTTCGCCATCCTTATCCCTGTGCTTCTTTAGCTTTAAAGAAACGATTTCTCCGCCTTTATTCGTCAAGACCGCTTCCAATAGATCCGTTGAAATCGTGTAGGTCCGCTCGGCGACGGGACCTTGCAGGGCTTGAGCGCTTATTCCCTCCGCGCTCGTCGTGCCGGCCGCGGTAAGACCGGTCGCTCCGAGGCCGGACACGGCGCCCGTCGGCGCGATTTGAGCTTTCTGACTTGGCGCGTTAGCCTCGTTCGTTTGAGAGCCTTGCCCAGTTCTCGCTGGAGGGGCCGGAAACAGCTTGGCTTGGAGAAGGAAGCCGCCGGTAATTACCACTACGGACAAGACGACGGCAACAAGGGTTCGCTTATCGCCTGTCTGGTTGTTGTTTTCGAGTATACTCATGGTACTGGGTCAAAGCCTCCCGGATTCAGAGGATGGCAGCGTAGAATGCGTTTGACCGCCAAGCCGCAGCCCTTTATCAGTCCGTACTTCTTTATCGCTTCGAGCGCATAAGCCGAGCAAGTCGGATAAAAACGGCAGGTTTGCGGCTTTAGCGGCGAAATCACCAACCTGTAGAGTGTAATAAGGAAGATCAAGGGGAGGGCCAGGAGGCGCTTCATGGCTTTTCAAGCGAAAAGCCCGGCCTGGCGAAGCAAGCGCCCGAGCTGGGCTCTCCTTTCGTCGAACAGATCAAGTCCGGGATAGAGAACCACCGCGACATCGTGCCCCGGCAATAGTCGCGACTTTCCAAGGCGCCAGCACTCTCGTACCAATCTCCGTGCCCTGTTCCGGGCAACCGCGTTCGCATAGGACCTGACCGGAATGAATACGGCCCTATTCGCTTCGATACCGTTTGGCATGACATGAATCCTCATGCCCTTACAGGTAAAACGGACCCCTCGAGCGAAAATCTTTTCGATTTCTGCCCGTTTCCTCACCCTTTCGGCTTTTGAAAACCCTTGCCCGGGGATATCGCTACCTCTACCCCGAGAACCGCGATCAGTAGGGTTTCTTCTCGTCGGAAGCGCTCAGCTTAAGCCGCCCTTTGGCCCGACGTCTTTTTAAGACCAAGCGTCCGCCCCTCGTTTTCATGCGGGCCCGAAAGCCGAACTTGCGGGTTCGGCGGACTTTGCTGGGTTGGTAGGTACGCTTCATATCCAGGCTCCTTAAATTCTATGAGCGACGACGGATACCCGGACGCATGCCTATTAGGGACCGCCGATCGATTCGAGGCTAAGACAAGCGAGTATAGTCATAATCCGGGGCTTCGTCAATAATCGCGTTGCTCGAGGAACTCATTCTTCGCCTTGAAGAGAGTCTTTCAAGCCCTTGAGGAGAGCACGTAAGGCCGGATCGGCGATATCATCGAGGTGGGGCGCGTGAGCTCGGCCTTTTTTCTCGTTCTTCTCGGAAGAAGGAGGGGGAGAGTCGGCCGATTTTTCGGATTCGGGCATGCTCGGGACACCGGCTCGACCGGAAAGTCTGAACGCTATCCCCTTGAGACCAAGCTCTGGATAACGCTTGGCCGCCTCGTCCAGAATGTCGGACTGCCGTAACTGAAGAAGCTGGATCCATCCAGGGTGTTCAGCCTCGACTACGAGGATTCCTTTTTCGACGTCGGCGATCCTCGAATGAGCGGCCAGGCGCGATCCTACCAACGAGGACCACGAATTGAAAAAGTCGGAATACCGCTCGCCACGACGAAGCTTATCTTCGTTGAAGAAAGAAGACAAAAGGCTCGATACGTCCTTAATCCTCGAATCGGCCATCGCGAACCTCGTATGCCAGGGTCGATCCGCCTTTATACTCCTCCCAAGACTCGCTCGGGAGGAAGGTAAAGAAGGATTGCCCGGACCTCGGCAAAAGATCGAGAAAGCGTCGCCTCTTAGCGCTGTCGAGTTCGAGAAGGACATCGTCGAGAAGGAGGATCGGGAGGCGACCCGTCGCTAGGGTATAGTATTCCGCCTGGACCATCCGCAAGGTAAGAGCCAGGAGACGAAGTTGACCAGTGGAGGCCGTACCCGTGTAGTCCCTCGAGCTTGAAACGAAGGACCACCGATCGCGATGAGGTCCGGAAAGACTGGTTCGGAGAGCAAGCTCTTCCGCTCTTTTCCCTTGCAACCTCTCGAGAATTCCGTTTAAGCCTATATCAGGAGGCCAGCTCGGGCGATACCGGATACGGACCTCTTCCCCGAGCAGGGAGACGGCTTCATAGCGCAGCGCGAATCGGTCGTCGAATTCGACCTGCAGTCTAGCGCGCGCGCTCATGACTTCCAGGCCTTTACCTGCGATTTGGATATCCAATAAATCCAGGACCTCGCGTCGGTCTTCTTTGAGCGCGGCGTTTCTTTGCCTTAGTATTCTTTTATAGTCCCTGAGGAGATCTATGTATCCGGCAGAAACGAGACTAGCCGATTGATCGAAAAAGAATCGACGCCGTTCCGGCTCTCCCGAGGCGAATGAATAATCTTCATGGCAAAACGCGATAGAAGGATTAAGCTCTACGAGATCTTTCCGATCACGCAGGGGCTTGTCGTTCATTCTTATGTCCTTGATTTTGCCTTCCCATTTTATACGTATGGTGTCCGTCAAACAGCTTGTCGCCTGTACCGCTTTTGTCTTGCCGACGAGAACGAAGGAGCTGGCGCCTCGACGAACGGCTTCCGCGTCGACGGATCCCCTGAAGGAGGTTCCATAGGAGAGATAATAAAGAGCCTCGAGGAAGTTGGTCTTGCCTTGGCCATTCTCTCCGATGAGGAATACGCGTTCCGCGGCGGTATCGATCTCTGCGTCTTCAAGATTACGAAATGAGGCTAGCTTTATCCCGATGAACGACATTGCGCACGCTGGCCGTCTATTCTATCTGCATCGGCATGACGATATGGAAGTAGTCTTCGGCCGGTTCGGGCGACAGGGTGATGGCGCGATTGGGTTCCGTGAATTCTATTCTAATCCTCTCCGAATCCATCACCTTTAGCGGATCCTCCACGTATTTATAATTGAGAGCGATGACGGCTTCTGGCCCGGAGTATTCACAGCCGAACTCCTCCCGAGCGGTACCGAGATCGCTCTCTTCGGAAGAGACAACAATGAGGTTTTCCGAGATGGAGAAAAAAGTGCGTCTGGATTTTTGCTCGACGAATACGGCAACGCGCTTTAATGCGTCGAGGAGTTCCTGGCGATTGAGGATGATCCGATTCTTCTGACTCTCCGGAATGACTTTCTGGTAATTAGGAAATTGGCCTTCGATAAGGATGGACGAAATCTTATAGGACCCAAAGCGAAAGAATATGCTTTTTTCGGATACCGCGATCTCTATCAGGCCTTCGTCCGGGGCTCTCTTCGATACGAGTCCAAGCACCTTGGGCGGAATTATCACCCCTTTGAAATCGGGAATCCGCGCATCGAATTCCTTTTTGACATATGACAAGCGGCGACCATCGGTAGCGACCAATACAAGGCCACCAGGTATTTTTTCCATGAACACTCCATTCATGAAATACCTGGTTTCATCATCAGACACCGCGAATATCGTTTCAGAGACCATATCCTTAAAATCCCTGGATGGAAGCGCGAAGAAAAAATCGTTCGATATTTCGGGCAGCTCGGGAAATTTGTCGCTGGATATGGTTTTTAATTGAAATCGGACTTTTTTGAAAGTCGGCTTTACTACCACCCTGGTATCTTCCTGCTCGATCGATATATCGCCTTCCGGAATCGTAGCGAGGATTCCTGAAAGTTTGTCGCAAAAAACAGTCATCGCCCCCGATTCGACAGTATCTATGGGAATTACCGTCTCGAAACTCACCTTGATATCCGTCGCCTTGAGCGAAAGCGAGCCTTCCCTAGCCTCGAGCAGCACGTTTGACATGACGGAAAGAGCATTCTTCGATGCTATGATTTCCTGTGCGAAGGCTATCTCGCGGGAAAAGGAGTTCTTTTCGCAAGTGAACTTCATCGGGAGCCCCCCTTCGAGAAATGTAGCAGATTCTCTCTATTGATACTATATACACTAGTTTTATATAAACAGTAACAGTAATAATAAGCCTTGTTGATATGTGTATATTACAATTAATTATTTTCAATAAAACTAATTAATTGTTGTGGATAAAATGCTTCCAATGCATCGCATTCTTCCACAAGCACACATAGGGCGCAGATATGCACAAAGGTAAAGGATATAGGAACAGGTTCTGACCTCCATTATAAGATCATGTCTTCGAACTATAGTCCTTTATCGACCGAACGATGGATTGGATCGTAGATTCGAGATTTGGATCGAGCTTTAGGCGCTCTTCGATTTTCTGGCATGCATGCATGACCGTAGTATGATCTCTGCCGCCGAACTCGAAGCCAAGTTCAGTCGTCGAGTATTCGGTGATGTCCCTGGCTATGTACATCGCGATCTGCCTTGGAAGGGCTATATTCTTGGTCCGTTTTTTGCCTTTCAAATCGTTGTACGAGAGCTTAAAGTAGTCGGCGACGACCCTGAGTATATTGTCGATGGTTACGTTGCCGTGCTTGGGCTGGCTGAATACATCCTTGAGTTGATTTTGCGCAATCTCGAGCGTTATATCCTTATGCACCAGCTCGGCATAGGCGACGAGCTTCGTAAGGGCGGCTTCCAGGTCTCGAACGTTCGTAGAGATATTCTTGGCTATGATCTCGACTACTTCATCCGGCACCGATATGCGGCCTGCCTCTATTTTCTTCCTTAAAATAGCGCAGCGAGTCTCATAATTGGGAGGTTGAAGATCCACGTTGAGACCCCGCTCGAAGCGGCTACGCAACCTATCCGAAAGGTTTTTCAGTTCCGAGACCGGTCGATCGCAGGTGAAGACCATCTGCTTATTCGCGTCGTAAAGCGCGTTAAAGGTATGGAATAGCTCCTCTTGGCTTCCGAGCTTGTTTTGGAGGAAGTGTATGTCGTCTATGAGCAAGACGTCGACATAGCGATATTTGTTCTTAAAGTTTTGCGTCGTCTTGTCATGTATCGATTGGATGAATTCGTTCGTGAACTCCTCGGCTGTGATGCAGATGACTTTAAGCTTAGGGATCTCCTGCCAGACCCTGTTGCCTATGGATTGCATGAGATGCGTCTTTCCCAGCCCGACTCCCCCATAAATCAAGAATGGGTTGTATGATGTACCGGGATTCTTCGAGATGGCTAGGGCCGCATTGGATGCGAATCCATTGTTGTCCCCGATGACGAAATTCTCGAAGGTGTAGTCCGATCGGAGTTGAGAATGCTTTTCCCTACTTTTCGACGCGCTTTCCTTCTCTTTAGCTCGGGGTCCCGACTCGGCCTTGTAGGGAGCTTCGCCGTTCGGCGCCGTCCCCGCGGGTCCTTCTTCCGTTGTCCTTTTGACGACGATGAAGTCTATCCCGATACGCTTGCCCATGAGATCGAAAAGCTTGGCTTCAAGGTACTTTTGATATTGACGAATAAGCTGATCCCTATAGAAACTCGAAGGTACCCTGATTTTTATCGTCGCCTCCGTGGATGAGTCGTATTGGATGTTGAACCACATTGCGAACTCGTGATCGCCAAGTTCGCTTTTGGCTTGGTTCATTGCTTCGTCCCAAAAGACTGTATAATTCCAACTGCCCATCGAATACCTCGTATGAAGGCAATCTGTATACACAAGTTATGCACAGTGCATCAAGTCCACAACAAAATAGACATTTACTCAAGACGAATAAAAAAACTCCAAAATCCTATACGTTTACCCCATTTTCATATAGTATAAAAAGTCAATTTCTTTTCGATAAAGCAATTGTTTATTCTGATCATTGTTTATAAACCTCTCCGCCTCGACGTGTGCCTGTACTCTTTTTATTATGCCATAACATATTGAAGATATACTAACAAGTTTTCCACAGGCCTAGGGAAAGATGCCTTGACCCGCCTTAACTGCACTCGCTTTACTAAGTCGGCCATTCCGAGTATACTCCGAATGCTAAGGGCGGCAAGCGTTTTTTCTCTAACCGAGAAGAGATACTACCACATAGCATTCCCGCCTTCTACCTTTTCCATCAGGTCGGTTATGGAATCAACCTATTCGGCTAATAGTATTCAAGTGCTCAAGGGGCTCGAAGCCGTTCGCAAGCGTCCTGGGATGTATATCGGCTCGACCGGCATCGACGGCCTCCACCATCTTGTCTACGAGGTGGTCGACAACTCCATCGATGAAGCTCTCGCGGGCTATTGCAAAGACATCATCGTCGTATTGGAGAAGAACGACGTCGTACGGGTCGAGGACGACGGCCGCGGAATTCCGGTCGGCCTCCATCCCGAGGAAGGCGTTTCGGCCTTGGAGCTGGTCATGACCAAGCTTCACGCGGGCGGCAAATTCGATAAGCAGAATTATAAAGTCTCAGGCGGACTTCATGGCGTCGGCGTGTCCGTCGTCAATGCCCTCTCTTCGTGGTGCGAGGCTTTCGTTCACATCAACGGAGAGTTATATTTCCAAAGATACCTGACGGGAATCCCGGAAGAGGATGTCAAGCTCATCGGAACTACCGACAAGCGGGGTACTGTTATCCGCTTCCAGGCCGATTCCTCGATTTTCGAGGAAACCGTTTATTCATTCGATGTACTTTCCAATCGTCTTCGCGAGCTCGCCTTTCTGAACAAAGGCGTAAAGATCGTCCTTATCGACGAACGCCTTTCGACACCGCGCGCCGCCGAGTTCAAATTCGACGGCGGACTCAAGCAGTTCGTCGAGCATCTCAATAAGAATAAAACCGTCCTTCATAAGGAACCGGTCTATTTTTTGGGCGTTCGCGACGACGTCGAAATAGAAGTTGGCCTCCAGTACAACGACGGCTTCAATGAGACAATGTTCTCCTTCGTCAATGGAATCAATACGCGCGAGGGCGGCACACATCTGTTAGGCTTTCGGTCGGCTCTTTCCAAAGCGATAAACGACGCTTTCAAGAAATCCAAACTCGCGAAGAAATTGGACGAGACCCTTTCCGGCGACGACGTTCGGGAGGGCCTGACCGCTATTCTCTCGATCAAGGTCATGAATCCGCAATTCGAGGGACAGACCAAGGGCAAGCTCGGCAATTCCGAGGTCAAGGGCATCGTCGACGGATTCTGCACCGACCAGCTTTCCTTTATTTTCGAAAGCAACCCGGAAATCGTCAATGCAGTCTTGGAAAAGACGGTTCTCGCGGCCAAGGCGAGGATAGCGGCGAGGCAGGCCCGAGAGTTGACCAGGCGCAAGTCCTTCCTGGAAAGCGCCGGCTTGCCGGGAAAGCTCGCGGATTGTCAGGAAAAAGATCCTACCAAGTGCGAGATATATATCGTAGAGGGCGATTCCGCGGGGGGCTCAGCCAAGATGGGCCGCGATCGCAGCTGTCAAGCTATACTCCCCCTATGGGGCAAGATGCTTAATGTCGAAAAGACGCGCATCGATAAGGTGATAGGCAACGACAAACTGCAGCCGATCATTCAGAGTCTCGGCGCCGGGATAGGAACCGAATTCGATGTCTCGAAACTGCGCTATCATAAGGTCATCATCATGGCCGATGCTGACGTAGACGGGTCCCATATAAGGACTCTGCTTCTCACTTTCTTCTATCGATACATGACCGAGCTTCTGGAGAAAGGTTATGTGTATCTGGCCATGCCGCCTCTGTATAAGATCGGCTATGATAAACAGGTCTTTTACGCCTATGACGACGCCGAGAAGGACAGGATTCTGCAGTCGAGCGGTAAGGATCCCGAGAAGGTCGCGATCCAGCGGTACAAGGGGCTTGGAGAAATGAACCCTGATCAGCTATGGGAAACGACGATGGATCCTGCCAGGCGGAATATCATGAGAATCAGCATGGACGACGCCGTTCAGGCAGAAGCCATATTTACGACTCTGATGGGCGAGCAGGTAGAGCCTCGCCGTCAATTCATCGAAGAGAACGCCATCTATGTCTCTAACCTGGACGTATAAGGAACGAGGGCTATGGCCGAGATTACGGGGAAAGTGATCCCCGTCCCGATAGAGGACGAAGTAAGAACCGCTTATCTCAATTACGCGATGTCCGTGATCGTGGCACGGGCCCTGCCCGATGTTCGCGATGGTCTCAAGCCTGTTCATCGACGCCTGCTTTTCGCAATGGACGAACTGGGTCTCCGTTCGAACGCGGCCACCAAGAAGAGCGCGCGCATTACCGGCGACGCGATGGGAAAGTACCATCCTCACGGAGACCTCTCCCTTTACGACGCACTCGTCCGCATGGCCCAGGACTTTTCCCTTCGCTACCCTCTTGTCCACGGGCAGGGCAATTTCGGCTCCATCGACGGCGATCCCCCCGCCGCTAGCCGCTATACCGAGGCTAAGCTGGCGAGGTTCGGCGAAGAGATGCTCGCCGATCTGGACAAGGATACCGTCGATTTCGTACCCAACTACGACGAGTCCCTGAAGGAGCCCTCCGTCTTACCGGCGGCTCTTCCGAATCTTCTCGTGAACGGTTCTTCGGGCATCGCGGTCGGTATGGCGACGAACATGCCGCCGCACAACCTCAAGGAGATCAGCGAGGCGGTTGCCGCCTATATCGAGAATCCCGCGATCGATGTCGACCAACTCATGAGGCATGTTTCGGGTCCCGATTTCCCGACCGGGGGAATCATTTTCGGTCGCAGGGGGATTCGCGAAGCCTATGTCACCGGTCGAGGAAAATTGATCGTGCGAGGGAAGTTCGCGGTCGAGACGATGAAGGGCGGCCGCGAGGCGATAGTCTTTACCGAAATCCCGTACGCGGTGAACAAGACGACTCTCATCACCCGCATAGCCGACCTCATCCGCGATAAGGTGCTTGAAGGCGTCTCCGACCTCCGTGACGAATCTGACCGCGAGGGCATGCGCATTGTCCTCGAGCTCAAAAAGGGCGCGATCCCCAAACTAGTGCTCAACCGACTATTCGCGCACACGCCTCTTCAGTCGACCTTCGGCGTGATAAACATGGCTATCGTCGATGGAAGGCCGAAGCTCTTGAGCCTGAAGGATCTGATCGGCCATTTCGTCGCTCATAGGGTCGAGGTGGTGACTCGAAGATCCCGTTACGAATTACGTAAGGCGGAAGAGAAGGCGCATATTCTGCGTGGCCTCGTCATCGCTCTCCAGAACATCGACGAAGTCGTTCAGATCATAAAGACGAGCAAGGATACTGATACCGCAAAGCAGCGCCTCGAGGTCCGCTTCGGATTGGATGTTCTTCAGTCCCAGGCTATCCTCGATATGCGGCTCGCGCGGCTCACGAGCCTCGAAACGACAAAGCTCGAGGCCGAGCTCAAGGAGACCGAGGCGCGTATTGATTATCTTAAGGAACTCCTCGCCAGCGAGTCTCGAATACTCGATGTGGTTAAGTCCGAAACTTTGACTATAGCGGAAAAATACGGGGACAAGCGGCGAACCGAAATAGTGGCCGATGAGGTCGAGCAGATCAATATCGAAGATCTGATAAAGCGCGAGGAGATGGTTATTCTCATCTCCAATAAAGGCTTCGTCAAACGCATTCCCGTAAGCGCTTATAGAAGTCAAGGTCGAGGCGGCAAGGGATCGAATTCCGCTACTCTTATCGAGGACGACTTCCTTGAACAGCTGTTCGTGGCGAATACCCACGACTATCTTCTCTTCATCTCGAGCGAGGGTAAGGCGTATTGGCTGAAAGTTCACGAAATACCCGAAGCCTCCCGCGCGGCGAGAGGCGCTCATATTAAAGGACTCTTGGCGATTTCACCGAACGAGGAAATTACGGCTATCGTCGATTTTTCGGATTTCTCCGAGACGGAATACCTCCTTATGGGCACTCTCCGCGGCGTCGTCAAGAAAGTAGCAACGAATGACTTCGTCAATGCAAAAACCCGAGGGATAATCGCGATCAACCTCGATTCGGGGGATAGGCTGGTATCCGCCTGCATGACTCGTGGAAAGGATGAGGTAGTTCTCATAACGAGGAAGGGACAAGCCCTGCGCATGACCGAAGAAGACGTCCGAGCGATGGGTCGGGCATCTCGAGGTGTTTGTGGGATAAAGCTGGAAAATGCCGACGAATTGACGGCTATGCTGCGTGTTTCATCCGAGCATAAAATGTTGGTGCTCACCGAATACGGGTTCGGTAAACGAGTCGAATTCGAGAACTTTACCGTTCATGGACGTGCCACGCATGGACAGATCATTTATAGTGCCGAGGAAAGGACCGGCGAAATCGTCGGCGCGATAACGGTTCTGGATTCGGATGATGTAGTCGTAATCACCTCGCAGGGCAAGACACTTAAATTGCCGGCCGCCAGCGTAAGCATTCAAGGGAAGAGCGCTAAAGGTGTCCGTGTCCTCAATATCGACCGGCCTGATTTTGTTATCGGTCTCGATAAGGTTGCAAGGGAAGAAGAGGCCGAAGCTCAAGCTGAAGCCGAAGAAATCCATGGCAACGAGCCAGTGTTGGAGACGAACGCAGAGGATGGAGAAGAAAACACTTTGTCATCGCCGGGCCCTGAAGATTCAGTTGAAGAATAGATAAAAATAGCTGAGTAAATCACATCATGTTCCACGTGGAACAGTATCGGGCTTAGCAGCCTTGAGTTATTTTAAGTGTAGAATAGTCAAATAAAATCTTCTTTTGAAGAATTGCTTTGGTGAAATGGGCGAGGCGCTCATTGCCAATGACCTGATCTAATTCACCATCCTCCATTGCCTCGTCAAATCGAAGCTCGAGCCAATCCTGGGGGAGGCTTCGTTTTCGCCTAAACACTCGCCTAAGCCCGATAAGCCATGAGTCGAATGAGTCTGCACTTTTCGATAAAGGCCTGGTATCGATACCGCGTTCCCTGTAAAGCTCGCCCATGTCGCGGAAGAGCAGGTGTATTGAGTCATGCTTGGGCAGAATTCGCGCGAATTTTTCGAAGGGGAGTAGATAAGGCATGGCATACTCTTTACTGATATATGCGGTCCGCGCAAACAGGGCTCCTAAAACTTCTTTCCGCGGGGATCCCGATACTTTTTCCTCTGAGTATAGCTCTTTGGTTTTTTCCAGGAGATCAGGGCGATATGATCCTAAAGATTTTAGAAAAAAATCCTTCTGCCGTCCTGGTCTGAGCGTGAGACCGCCGGGCAAGACGAAGTCCGTCCCGATATCGACGCATGCCGTATAAAGGCGACGAATGGATGCTTCATCGTCGGAGATACCAGGCAGTAATGGCATTGCCAAGATGCCGACTATGCAGCCTGCCTCTTTGAATGCCTTCAGCATATCAAGTCTCGCCTGAAAGCTGGAAGCCCCCGGTTCCATGACCCTGCGAATAGACTCGTCCAGACTGCTTATCGAGACAAGGAGGATAAAGCCTGCGCGGTCCTTCACCTTTTCCCATAGAGGTAGATCTCGAAGGGCTAGGCTCGATTTTGTCATAACGAGTGCAGGAAAGGGGAAGGGCGAGTCAGCCAGAATCTCGGCGCAATGGCCCATCAAACCCTCTGTGGCTTCGAGTGGCTGATAAGGATCCGTTACGCCGGAACCGAAAGCGATTATCCCTCGCTCGCGCAGAGTCGGCAGCTCGGCCTCGAGGCGTTGGGGTAAATTATGGCGGATTTCGATGTCGCGCTCGAAGTCGCCTTGGACATAGTAGCGCTCTGCCCTCCCGTCGCAATAGCGGCAACCATGGCCACAGCCTTTATAAGGTGCGATTTTATAGAGCGAGCGAGTGAAGTTATCGGGTAGAGCGGCTGGCCTCAGAAGTCTGGTTTGGCTGTTTGGCATCGAGTTCAACCGACGGCATCTTTGAGAGCCTCCGCCCTATCCGTTTTTTCCCAGGAAAAGCCGTCCCGGCCGAAGTGTCCATAAGAAGCGGTTTTTCTATAAATGGGCTTTTTTAAGTCCAGGGAATCGATGATCCCTGCAGGATCCAGAGCGAAAACGCGGCGAACTGCCATGGCGATGCGGGTATCGGGTGCCTTCCCCGTACCGAATGTATCGACCATGACAGAGACTGGATCGGGAACGCCTATTGCATAGGCAAGCTGAAGCTCGCAGCGCTCGGCGAGACCAGCCGCGACTATATTCTTCGCTACGTAGCGGGCGACATAGGCCGCCGAACGATCCACTTTAGAGGGGTCTTTCCCTGAGAAGGCGCCTCCGCCGTGCCTTCCCATTCCCCCATAGCTGTCTACGATGATCTTGCGACCGGTTAAGCCGGTATCGCCAGCCGGGCCGCCTATGACGAAACGGCCGGTGGGGTTGACGAAAATCTTTACGTCTCGGCCCAAGAGTCCAGTTGGTTCCAAAACGGGACGAACGATTCTTTCGATAATCTCTTCCCGGATTCTTGAATGGGAAATATCCGGATCATGCTGATGGGATACGACGACGGTATCTATACGGACGGGCCTGTGTGCTTCGTATTCCAAGGTTACCTGACTTTTCGCGTCAGGGCGTAACCATGCAAGCTCCTTAGTCTTTCTCAGTCGAGCCGCATGAATGAGAAGCTTATGGGCGAACATAAGGGGAGCAGGCATCAGTTCGGGTGTTTCGGTGCAGGCGAAGCCGAACATCAGACCCTGGTCTCCTGCGCCCTGTCGACCTTCAAATTCCTTAAGTCCTTTTCCTACAACACCTTGATTAATATCTGGCGATTGCGAATGTATGGTATTCAATACAGCCATCGACTCGTAATCGATACCATAATCTGGATTCGTATAACCGATATCGTAGACGACGTCTCGAGCGAGCTGCTGGATATCCACATAGGTGTTCGTCGTGATCTCGCCGCCTATCAGGATCATTCCGGTCGTCGCGTAACACTCGCAGGCGACATGACTTTCGGGATCTTCTTTAATGCATGCGTCCAGGACGGAGTCGGAGACTTGGTCGCAAAGCTTGTCGGGGTGGCCTTCTCCCACCGACTCGGAAGTAAAGAGATATCTGGTATTCTGCATTCGATCATCCTTTCAGTATCTGTAACTGTCGCTCTTGAACGGGCCCGCGACTTCGAGGCCGAGATAATCGGCCTGTGCCTGGCTGAGCTTGCCCAGCCTCGCGCCTAGCTTTTCAAGGTGAAGCTGCGCGACTTCTTCGTCGAGTTTACGCGGGAGAACGCGTACGCCGGGCTTGGCGGTAGCGCGATTTTTCCACAATTCGATCTGGGCGAGGACTTGGTTCGTAAAGCTCGCCGACATGACGAAAGATGGGTGGCCTTGAGCGCAACCTAAATTGACGAGCCTCCCCTCTGCCAGAAGTATGATTTCATGTCCATCCGGGAAGAGCCAACGGTCCACTTGAGGCTTGACGCTCAGTTTCTTAACCCCGGGAACCCTCTTTAGTCCCGCGACGTCGATCTCGTGGTCGAAATGGCCGATATTGCAGACTATGGCGCCGTCCTTCATCCGGGACAGGTGTTCCGCGGTGATGACGTCGACGCAACCGGTAGCAGTCACGTAGATATCCGTCTCGGGGAAATGCTCCTCGAGACGGTCGACGACATAACCTTCCATCGCCGCCTGGAGGGCGCAAATGGGATCGATCTCGGAGACTATGACGCGCGCGCCCATGCCGCGGAGGCTCTGGGCGCAACCTTTTCCGACATCCCCGAAGCCGCAGACCACCGCCACCTTGCCGGCGATCATGACGCCCGTCGCTCGCTTGATCCCATCCAGCAGGGATTCTCGGCAACCGTAGAGATTGTCGAACTTGCTCTTCGTTACGGAGTCGTTGACGTTGATCGCCGGGATAAGAAGGCTTCCTTCCTTTTCCATGCGATAGAGACGGCGCACTCCTGTCGTCGTCTCCTCCGAGACCCCGATGAGATCCTTCGCGGCCCTCGTCCATCTGGTCGGATCTGCGGCGCGGATCGCCTTTAGGCGCCTGAATAGGGCAGCCTCGTCATCGCTCCCCGCTTCGCGATCGAGGAGGGCAGGGTTCTTCTCGGTCTGCATGCCGAGGTGAAAAAGGAGCGTAGCATCGCCGCCGTCGTCGACGATAAGGTTGGGTCCCAGAACCTGCCCAGTCGACGATGAATCGCCCGCCTTGGCGGGGAAGGACAAGGCGAATTCGAGCAGCTCCCAATACTCGTCGAGCGTTTCTTCCTTCCACGCGAATACGGGGACGCCGTGCGGCGCCGCATAGCTGCCTCCTCGACCGACGGCGACGGCCGCCGCGGCATGATCTTGCGTGGAGAAAATGTTGCAGCTAGACCAGCGGACGTCGGCGCCGAGGTCGACGAGGGTCTCGATGAGAACCGCGGTCTGGAGAGTCATGTGCAGGCTGCCGGAGACGCGAGCCCCCGCTAGAGGCTTGGAGGGCCCGTATTTTGCTCGAAGCGACATTAGGCCGGGCATTTCGCGCTCGGCCAGTTCGATCTCGCTCCTGCCCCATTGGGCGAGAGAGAGATCTTTGAGTCGATGTTGGGGAAGGGAAGGCATCGTAAGCCTCCTTTTTAGCGTGGATTTTTAAACCGCCCGCAAGTGGGATTAAATCGGCGGTGCCGCAGGCGCGCGACGCGCGCATCTACGAGGTGCTAAATATCGGTAATCGAGCTGATTTGTTCAAGAGCTGCGCAAGCTTTTTTTTCAAGGTATAATTCTACCGAATGAAGCCAAAGCGCGCGGCCCTATCGATGATCGCATTCGCGGCGCTAGCGGATCTTTCCTTTGCGGAAGCGCCGGTCTTCGTCGCCGTACCCAAGGAGGCGAGAAGCAGGATCGTGGATGCCGCGCTGTCTTACGAAGGCAGTCCCTACCTACTCGGCGGGACCGATGCGAGCGGCTTCGATTGCTCGGGCCTCGTCTACTGCGTTTTCCTTCAGGCTATCGGAGCGCGGCTGCCGAGGACGGCGCGCGAGCAATTCGACTTCGGCGAGCCGATCGCCATGTCGAAGCTGCAACCTGGCGACCTTTTATTTTTCAATACTACCTCGCCGATAGCCCATGTAGGCATATACGAAGGCGACGGACGCTTCGTTCATGCCGCATCCGATGGTCCCGATCTCGGGGTAATCGAGTCCTCGCTCTCCGAGAGCTATTGGGCAAAGGCATTCGCCGGGGCCGGGCGGATCATCCCGCCGGCCGAATATCTAGGGCTTATCCTTTCGGCCTCCCTCGGACCCGGCTTCGGCGCCGAGGAAGCGTTCCGGGGCATTCGCGGCTCTTTCGGAGTCGCCTATCGACTCCTGGGAATAGAGGCAGGCATAGAACTCAGACCCGAGTACGATAGGGCTCTCGGCGATTTCCGTCTTCCGGCCGTACTCGCTATAGGAATTGATAGGCGCCTGGAAATTTATGCGGGGCCGGCCCTTACCATCGGCTCGCCGAATCTCGAGGGAACGAGGGCCTACGAGGCCTCGGGCGGTCTCATCGCGACGGTGGGCATAGACTATACGCTTTTCCTTTTCCGCCTCTCAGCCTTTGATTTCGGGCTCAGAGGCGGAGTTGCCTATGATAGCTATGTCCCCGCCCAAGGGCTGGCCGCGGATTCAGGAAAGGATTTCGCGGCGGCCTTCAGCGCCGACCTGGGCCTGAGCGTAGGCTACGGCTTGTAAGCCGCATTTTACTAATGCGGAAAAGGAACCTATAATCTTCCACATGAAAGAGCGGTACATCCTCTCGCTGGATCAGGGGACGACCTCTTCGAGGGCGATTCTCTTCAATAAGTCGGGCTTCGCGATCGGGCAAAGGCAGATTCCCTTTAAGCAGATCTTTCCCAGGCCGGGCTGGGTCGAGCACGATCCCGAGGAGATATGGGATAGCCAACTGGCAGCCGCCAGGGGCGCCATCGAGGCGGCGCAGATAGAAAGCGATCAGGTTTCGGCGATGGGGATCGCGAACCAACGCGAAACGACGGTCGTTTGGGAGAAGGCGACGGGCAAGCCGGTATATAACGCCATCGTATGGCAGTGTCGGCGTTCGTCGGGCATTTGCGACGAGCTGCGCGCCCTCGGCCTTTCCGACCTGATCCGCGACAGGACCGGGCTCGTCATCGATCCCTATTTTTCCGGAACGAAGCTCATGTGGCTGTTCGACCGGCTCCCCGGATTACGGGGCCGCGCGGAAAAGGGGGAGCTCCTTTTCGGTACGATCGATACCTGGCTTATCTACAAGCTTACCGGGGCCCACCTGACCGATCCGACGAACGCGAGCAGGACCATGCTGTTCAATATCAAGACGGGAGTCTGGGATGAGGAAATCCTCAAGGTATTGAAGATCCCCCAGGCCATCCTTCCGCGGGTCCTGCCCAGCTCCGGCGTCTTCGGCCTCGCGAGTAAGGAATTCCTGGGGGCCGAAATACCGGTCGCCGGTTGCGCGGGCGACCAGCAGGCGGCCCTTTTCGGCCACGCCTGCTTCGAGCCCGGCGAGGTGAAGAACACCTATGGCACCGGCTGCTTTACGCTGATGAATACCGGAATTACGCCCGTCACCTCGAGGCACGGCCTCCTCACGACGGTGGCATGGGACCTCGGCAAGGGCTTTACATACGCCCTCGAGGGGTCGGTCTTTATAGCCGGGGCCGTCATCCAATGGCTGCGCGACCAGATGGGCCTTCTCGCGGATTCGGCCGAGAGCGAGGCTCTGGCGCGGTCGGTTGAGGACTCGGGAGAAGTGTTCTTCGTGCCTGCCTTCGTGGGGATGGGTGCCCCTTATTGGGACGCCGACGCGCGCGGAACCGTCGTAGGGATCACACGGGGCACGACAAGGGCGCATTTCGTCCGAGCCGCCCTGGAGTCCATCGCCTACCAATCCAAAGACCTCCTCGACGCGATGGAGAAGGACGCAGGCAGCGGGATTCCTCGCATCAAGGCCGATGGAGGCGCTTCTGCCAACAGTTTCCTGATGCAATTCCAGGCCGACATATCGAATCGGCGTGTCGTCCTTCCAGAAGTCGGCGAGACGACCGCCTTGGGCGCGGCATACCTGGCCGGTCTGGCGACGGGTTATTGGGATTCGTTGGCCGAGGTAGAGGGAAACTGGCGCAAGAAGCGCGAGTTCGCGCCTAGCCTGTCCGGGGGAAAGCGCACGCATCTGCTCGAGTCTTGGGGCAAGGCCGTGAGCGCGGCGCGAGGCTATAAATAGCGATTCCGGTTTTCAAGGATGTTTTTTAGCCCTACCTTAGCGTTCGATGTCGATTTGTGTTACTATCGTGCTAAGACGTGCCCGATTCGGCGTCCCGAGGAGAAAAAATGAGGCCGAACCAATACAGCAGCGAGAAGCGCCGCAAGGAATTAGAGAAAAAGAAGAAAAAAGAAGAAAAGAAACTACGACATGCCGAACTCAAAACCCATCCCGAGGGCGCCGAAGGACAGGAAGGCCAAAATCCCGAGTCCGAGTCCGAAGCCGGTCGGGAAGATCCAAGCGAGAAAACCCCGGAGTAAGCCGCCGCTCCGGCCTGAGATGCGTGAGGTGAAACGGCGTTCGATATTCATTTCGGCCATTCGCATAGTCTTGCCCTATCTCGCCTTGGGAGCGGCCTGGATATTGTTCTCGGATCGACTCCTTCTGGGACTGATAGATAAGCCCAAAGAGCTCCTCGCCCTTTCGGTCGCCAAAGGCTGGCTCTATGTCCTGATCACAGGTATGCTTCTTTTTGCTTTGGTATACGGCGAATTGCGCCAGCGGGCGATCCTGGAAGCCAGTCTGCGAGATGGCCTCGGCGAAAAGGGCGCTCTTCTTGCCGAGCTCAATCATCGCGTCAAGAACAATCTGCAAGTCATCGCGAGCATCCTCAATCTGGAGTCCGAAAGCCTCGTCGGGGAAGAGGCCCGCGACCTGAACGACCGAACGAGGGCGAGGATCAAGGCCATGCATATGGCCCATGAGCGTCTTTTCGAGAGCGCCAAGATAGCCCGCATCGAGCTGGGCGCCTATCTGCGCGCCCTATGGGACAGTTTGATCGACATTTACCAGGCTAAGAGCGTCCTGGCGACCTTCGAGCTCGAGGATGGTTTCGCGGGCGCGGAAGAGGCCGTACCCTTCGGATTGTTCGCGACGGAAGCCATGACCAATGCCATTCTCCACGGCGTCGGTCCCGGAGGGGCGAGAGAAGTGGCGATCGTCTTGCGCTCCTCGAACCGAGGCGAGATCGAGCTTACCATTCGGGACAAGGGGCCGGGCATGCCCGCGGGATCCGATGGCCTCGGATCGAGGATGATGGATGCGCTCGGCGCCCAGCTGAAGGGAAAGGTCGATCGCGGCAACGATGAAGGGGCGATCGTACGACTCCGCTTTCCCGTTTTGGAGCCTGGAATTGCCTAGCCTCGAGCTGACCCCGCTCTCGGGGTCGACCTTCGTCATCCGCGGCCCGACCAACGTCGGGGTCTTCGCGCCGGGGGACGGCAGTGCCGTACTCATCGACTCGGGCAACGACGACGACGCGGGAAGGAAGATCCTTCGAGCCTGCCAAGCGGCGGGATTGGGCGTATCGTACATCGCCAACACGCATTCGAATGCCGACCATTGCGGCGGCAATGCCTTCATCCAGGCGAGGACGAACTGCAGGATAGGCGCCTCGAGGCCGGAAGCCGCCTTTATCGAGAATCCCGCCCTCGAGCCGAGTTTCCTCTGGGGAGGGTTTCCCCTGCCTCCTCTTCGTAATAAATTCCTCATGGCTAAAGCCTCGCGGGTGACCGATCTCATCGCCGCGCCCTGCTCCGTTCTGGGCGCCGGCGTTGATGCCCTTCCTCTCCCGGGACATTATATGGGCATGGTCGGCTTCATCACGCCCGACAGAGTGTTCTTCGCGGCCGACGCGCTCGCCAGCGCCGAGATACTCGAGAAGTATAGCTATTATTTCCTATACGATGTCGCCGCCCATCTGTCGACGCTCGACGGGCTCCTGGAAGTCGACGCCGACTGGATCGTCCCGAGCCACGCCGAGCCCGCCCGCGAGGCGGGTCCCCTCATCGCGGCCAATAAGGCCAAGACGCTCGAGGTCGGCGATCGAATACTCGATCTTTGCTCGGGAGCCTCCACGCCCGAGGATCTCGCCGCGCGTTTGGCGGGATCCTACGGCCTCGAGCTCAACCATACCCAATACGCCCTGCTCGGCTCGACCTTACGCTCTTATCTCTCCTGGCTGGCGGACCGGGGCTTGGTCGCCTCCCGCCTCGAAGCCAACAAGCTTCTCGTCGAGAGGAAATAGGAATGACCTCGGGGAGAATCGACGGGATCGAGCCGCGCGTCTTCGTCGCGGCCGATTACGAGGCGGCCCTGGCCCTTTGGAAGCGCTGTCCCGGTGTCGGCCTATCCTCGGCGGACGAGAGGGAGCCTATCCTGGCTTTCCTTGAGAGGAACGCCGGACTTTCCTTTACGGCCTGGGCGGGCGACGGCTTGGTCGGTACCTCGCTCTGCGGAAGCGACGGGAGGAGGGGCTACCTCTACCATGTGGCCGTCGACCCCGAATTCAGAAGGAAGGGAATCGGCATCTCCCTCTCGAGCGCCAGTCTCGAGGCCCTTGCCGCGACGGGCATCCGCAAGTGCCACCTCTTCGTCATCGCCGACAACGAGAATGGCGCCGCCTTCTGGCGCGCCTCCGGTTGGAAACCTCGCGGGGATATCGCGGTCTTCTCGAAGGAATTGGGCCTGGAGTAAGGATTCATTATTCCCGCAAATCGGAGGCTTCGCCTTACTTCAGCTCGTATAGGCGCTTCAGCGTCTCGAGGTTTCTCTTGTTGATCGTCTTTGACCCCTCCGGCGTGTACGAATACTCTATGAGGTCGGCATAGACCCCGGCTATCCTGTGGCGGACGATCTTCATGGTCGAGTTGACCGTCCCGTCCTTGTCGCCGAAGGGCTCTGGAAGGATCTGAAATACGGCGGGCATCCACGCGGCCTGGACCTTCTTGGCCTTAGGATCGTCGCGGTATTTATCCAGCTCGTCCTTGATTCGCTCCAGCAGGGCATCTGCGCCCCGGATGCCCTCGGCTTCGATCAGCCGCTCCATCCTGGCGGAATCGAGGCTGACCAGGGCCGTCACGTACCTGCGCTGCTCGCACCAGGCCATGATCTGATCGACGATGTCGGTCGCCGAGGCTACCGCCTCCTCGATTTCCTCGGGGCTGTACTTCTCGCCGTCCTCGGCGATAAGAAGCGCCTTCTCCCGCCCGACGACCACGAGGAATCCGTCCTTGTCCCAGTGGGCGAGGTCGCCTGTGTAGAGCCATCCGTCTCTGAGGGCCTCGGCGCTGGCCTCGGGGTTTTTAAAGTAGCCCTTCATGACGTTGCCGCCGCGTATCACGATTTCGGCATTCTCGCCCACGGCTGCCTCGCTGCCGTCCTCCTTTACGAGGCGGCAATCTATGGAAGCGCAGAGGGTGCCCGAAGTGCCGAATTTGTGCTTGAGAGGGCTGTTCGAGGAGATGATCGGCGCGGCCTCGGTGAGGCCGTAGCCCTGGTAGATGGGCACCCCTAAGGCCGCGAAGAATTCCTGCTGCTTGACGTCGAGGAGGGCCCCGCCGCCGACGCAATAGAGGATGCTTTTCCCGAAAACCGTCTTTTTGATTTTACTGAAGACGAGGGCCTTCGCGAGCATATAGGAGGGGAAGGCGCGCGCTCGGGTCGCGAGGGGAGGCCTATTCCATCCGTCCCCGTTCCAGGCTATCCCTGCGGCGATTCCGGCCTTGAAGAGCATCTCGATCGGTCCGCCTTTCTCCTCGACCCCGGACAGGATTTTCTTCATGAAATTGCCCGACAAGGCGGGAACGGTCATGACGAAGGTAGGGTTCGCCTCTCCGAGATTGATCGGGATGTTGCGAAGGGTGGCGATGCCGCCGCCCCGCGAATCGACGAAGTAAAGGGACATCCCGATGACGAGGGCGATATAAAGGCCGGCTGTATGCGCGAAGGAGTGGTCGACCGGGAGGACGATGAGGGTGCGGAATCCTGCCGGCATCTTAAAGAGATCGACGCCGTCGCGGCAGTTGGTCCAGTAATTGAGATGGGTGAGCATGATGCCCTTGGGGTTGCCCGTCGTGCCGGAGGTATAGCAGATAGTGACGACGTCGTCTTCCTCGGCTTCGGCCGCGATGGCATCGAGGCGGGCGGAAAGGTCCGAACCGCTCGCCTCGATCGCCTTTCGGGCTTCCTGGCAGGCCTCGTCGAATCCGATGACCCGCTCGGAGGCGACGCCGTACCTGGTTGCGGTCTCGCGGGCGAAAGCGCAGTCCTCGTCGAGATAGAGGAGGACTATTCCCTTGTTTCTCAGCGACGCGAAGGAAGCGAGGATCTTCTCCAGTTGGTTCCTGCTCGTGAGGATAGCCATCGCATCGGAGTGGTCCAGGCGAAAAGGTATTTCCTCCGCGAGCAGCTTGATAGAAAGGGGTACCGATACGCAGCCGGCGTAGAGCATGCCGATTTCTCCCATGACCCATTCCGGACTGCCCTCCGCCGCTATCGCCAGGCGATCCCCCTTCCGGAAGCCCTTCGAGACGAGCCACGCGGCGAATCGGCGGGCGCGTTCGCGCGACTCGGCGAAGGAGACCGAAATCCAACCTGAGCTCCCCTTCTTCAGTGCGTAGGGATGCGAGCCCCACTTCGCGGCGGCTTCGTCCATCATGCGGAGGATCGTACGCTTCATCGCCCGAGGATAGCATGGGGCGACATGGCGGTAAAGCGAAGCCTCCTTCGGCCGGGATTCGCGCCGAGGTCCGGGCATTGACACCGGGGGCCCGAAAGGGTAGCTTATTTCCAAGCCCCGTCGACTGAAGGTACTCCGCATGAGCTACTCCGATCCCACGAAGCTCGGAATCCTGGCATGTCCTGGCGCCGATGCATTCGCGAATCAGGTGATCCGCAGGCTCGCAGGAATCTACAAGCGCAGGTTCGACCGCAAGACCGCGGCCCTGGCCTCGCGTTACCATATTTCGCAAGAGCTCGTGACTCAAAAGGTCAACTTCGACAACGATATACAATCGAGTCTCCTCTATATCCCCGGCAACGTAAATCGCTATAGGCCCCCCCGATTCAAGGTGAACGCGAGACATACTTATTTCCCCAACGGGGAGGTCAAGACCGAGATTCTCGATTCGGTCCGGGGCCAGGACCTGTACATCTTCCAGGATATCGAGAACCATCAGCCCATCGCCTTCAACGACGGCGCGGTGCATAGGAACCTATCGGTCAACGATCACCTCTTTTCCCTCTTCGTCACCGTCGACGCGGCAGTCCAAGCCGGGGCGGATCACGTGAACCTCGTGCTGCCCGCCTATCCCTACGGCAGGCAGCATAAACGCAAGGGTCGCGAGGGGCTTACGGCGTCTCGCGTTGGGCAGATGCTCGAGAACCTGGGAGTGACCCGCATCATCACTCTCGACATCCACTCCAAGGAGATCGAGAACTGCTTCAACCATCTCCACCTCGAGAACCTCCATGCCTCGCTTCAGGTGATCGAGAAGCTCATCGGGATCATCGACATCTCGAAAGAAGATCTCGTAGTCCTCGCTCCGGACACCGGGGCGGTCGATCGCAACAAGTTCTACGCCAATGCCCTTCAAAAGCCCCTGGCCCTGCTCTATAAGGAGCGCGACTACTCCAAGGTCTCGCGTAGCGCCGCGGATTCGAATATCAGCGAGATGAAGCTGCTCGGCGAGGTCAAGGGCAAGACCGTATTCGTGGCCGACGACATGATCGGCACGGGCGGCACCCTCATCAAAGGCATGAAGAACCTCCGCGACCTCGGGGCGGCGCGCGTGATCTGCGCGGTCTCCCTGCCCCTCTTTTCCGGCGGCGCGATCGAGGACTTCGAGGCGGCTTACAGACAGGGGCTGTTCTTCAGGATCATCGGGACCAACGCCGTGTACCACAAGGAACTTCTCCAGAAGGAATGGTATATCCAGGCCGACGTAACCGGCCTATTCGCCCAAATCATCAGCCTCGTGCATCATAATCGTTCCGTATCCTCGATGCTCGACAATCGCGAGCTCGTGGCGAAGCGGATCAAGAAGCAGCTGGAGCGGATGGCCAAGGAGGGGATCTCCGGATTTCCCGCTCACGGCGCTCAGGCGACGCACCAGCGCCTCGTTCCGGCCACGAGGCCGGAGCGCGAGGAGGCGGATGACGAGCCTCTCCCGCACGGAGCGGCGCAGGAGCGATGAGGATCCTCGCGATCGGGGCCGAACCCGCCGCATTGATTTTCGATCTCGATAGCACCTTGTATTCCAATCCCGAGTTCGCGGCCTTTCAGGAGAATGTCCTCGTCGCGAGACTCGGCCGCGAGCTGGGGCTGACGCCCGAGGCCGCGGCGGCGAGGATAGAGGCGCTCAGGACGGAGCGATCGAATGCCGGACTCGGCAAGACGAGCCTCGGACGCTTGTTCGCCGAGCTCGGCATCGACATCGCCACGAGCGTACGCTGGCGCGAGGAATGCATCGAGCCGGCCGAGTGGCTGCATAGGGACGCGATGCTCGACCGGTCCCTCGGCCTTCTCTCCGAGCGCTATTCCCTCGCCCTCGCGACCAACAATCCGAGACTCGTCGGCGAGAAGAGCTTGGGGGCTCTCGGCGTGCGATCCAGGTTCGCGGTCCTGGTCGGCCTCGACGATACGCTGCGCAGCAAGCCGGCGAGGGAGCCTTTCCAAGAGACGGCGCGCCGTCTCGGCGTCGAGGCCTCGCGCTGCGTATCGATAGGAGATCGCTTCGAAGTGGACCTGGCGCCTGCGCTGGATCTGGGGATGGGAGCGATCCTCGTCGACGGCGTCGAGGACGTCTATAGCCTTCCCGCGACCTTCGCCGGGAAGCTTCCCTCTCCTCGACAGGCCGGTCAAGCTTGACCACGCGCGCCCGAGCCTGCTACTATCCGGCATGGAGCCTAGCGCCCACACTGCTTCGAGCCTCGGACACTTTTGCGGCGTAGCCGGCATTCGTTCGCCGGATCCTGTAGATATTCCCAGAGCCCTCTTCTACATGCTTTTCTCTCTCCAGCATCGAGGACAGGAATCCTGCGGCATCGCCTGGGAGGAAGAGGGGAAATGGCGCTCCAGGCGCGAGCTGGGCATGGTCGCCCCCGTCCTCGGCAGGTACCTGCAAGAGTCTCATCCCTCGCGCCTCGGCATCGGGCACGTCCGATACGCGACGGCCGGAGGCACGAGCGTACAGAACGCCCAGCCGATAGTCGTAGACTGCAACAAGGGCAGGATCGCCCTCGCCCATAACGGCAACATCTCGAACGGAGGGGAGCTGCGCGGGGCCCTGACCGAGGAAGGCTCGATCTTCCAGGGCACCGCGGACTCGGAGCTCATACTCCACGCGCTCTCGCGCTCGCGCAAGGGCGATCGGGAAGGCTTTCTTCGAGAGGCCCTCGAACCGCTCGAGGGCGCCTATAGCCTGGCCGTCATGCACGAGGATGCCCTCATCGCCGCGAGGGACCCTTCGGGATTCCGGCCTCTATATGTCGGGCGATCGGGCAGGACTATCTTCGTCGCTTCCGAAACGTGCGCCCTGCACGCCCTGGCGCCCGAGGAATACAGGGAAGTCGAGCCAGGCGAGGTCGTCATATTCGACGACGCGGGCGAACGCTCTTTTTCCCTGGAACCCAAGCTGCCCCCCCATCGATGCGTATTCGAGCTCATCTATTTCGCTCGGCCCGACTCGGAGGTCTTCGGCAGATCGGTCCATGCGGCGCGCGTCCTCCTCGGAGAGGCCCTCGCGGCCCAGGACGCCGGCTGCGTCGACGCGGATATAGTCATACCGGTACCGGACTCGGGCAATATCTCGGCCATCGGCTACGCGCGCAAAGCCTGCCTGCCCTTCGATTTCGGCCTCGCGAGAAACCACTACGCCGGGAGGAGCTTCATCCTGCCCACGAGGGACCAGCGCGAGCTGATGGCTAGGCTCAAGCTCCACGCCGTGCCGGAGGTCGTCGCCGGAAAGCGGGTCGTCATGATAGACGACTCCCTCGTGCGCGGGACGACGAGCCGCATCATCGTGGGACTTCTCCGCGAGGCGGGAGCGAAGGAAGTCCACCTCCGGCTCGCCGCTCCCGAGCTCAAATGGCCCTGCTACTACGGCATAGACATACCCGACAGGGACGCCCTCATCTCCAATCGCCTCGATCCCGACGGCATAGCCCGCGAGATCGGGGCGGACTCGGTCCGATTCCTGCCGGTTTCTCGGCTCCTCGAGGTCCTCGGCGATCGCGGCTTCTGTAGCGCATGCTTCGACGGCCATCATCCTTTCCCGCTGAAAGCGGGCCGAAAGGGAAGCTCATGAGCGGACTGGATTACGAGAAAGCCGGAGTCTCGATACGCAAGGGCGACGATTTCGCCGAGTTCATCAAAGGCCTACCCTCGAAGGCGGTGTCCAAGGGCATAGGCGGCTTCGCGGGAGGCGCCGCCCTCGACCTGCGCGGCTATCGCGAGCCGGTCCTCCTCTCGACGACCGACGGCGTAGGGACCAAGCTCCTCGTCGCGAAGAAGCTCGGACGCTACGACACGATCGGCATAGACCTCGTCGCGATGAGCGTCAACGACCTCGTCGTCTGCGGCGCCAGACCCATGCAGTTCCTCGACTACATCGCCTGCGGGAAGATGGACGAAGGCCTGCTCCACGCCGTCATCGAGGGCGTCGTCGCGGGCTGCGAGCAGGCTGGCTGCGATCTCACGGGGGGCGAGACCGCGGAGATGCCGGACCTATACGGCCCCGACGACATCGACCTCGCGGGCTTCGCCGTCGGCATCGTGGAGAAGAACAAGATGCTGCCCAGGCTCGACCGCATGGAGGAAGGCGACCTCGTGCTCGGCATGCCGAGCAGGGGCGTCCACTCGAACGGCTACAGCCTCGCGCGCAAGGCCGTCGATCCCGAGGACCGAGCGACATGGCAGGAGCTCCTCGTCCCTACGAAGATCTACGTGCGCGAGCTTCTCGATCTGATATCCACCGGGAGAGTGCTGGGCGCCGCCCATATCACCGGCTCGGGACTCGGCGGCAACGTGGAGCGCGTGATACCTCGCGAGCTGCGCGCGCGCTTCTCCTGGGACTGGGAAGTCCCGCCGATCTTCGCGAAGATCCAATCGGGCGGCAAAGTCGTCGACGAGGAGATGCGGTCGGTATTCAACATGGGCATCGGAATGGCGGTCGTCGCGAAGCGCGAGGAGGCCGAGGGCCTCGTCGAGATCGCCGCCTCCAAGGGCATCCCCCTTTTCCGGGCCGGAGAGCTGGTTCGTGGCTAGGCTCGCCGTCCTGGCGAGCGGCAATGGATCGAATTTCCAGGCCCTCGCGGATTCGATCCGCGAGGATAGGGAAGGCAAGCCCGTCCGCGGGGGGCACGAATGCGTCCTCCTGATCCACGACCGAAAGGCGGCCTTCGCCGCGCAGAGGGCCGCGCGCCTCGGGATTCCGTTTCGCCACATCAGCTATTTCGAGCGCGCAGGCGGCGAGGCGGAAGCGGAGATGGCCGCCGCGCTGGACGAGGTCCGCGCGGATATTATCGCCCTGGCAGGCTTCATGCGCATCCTTTCTCCCTCCTTCGTCGAGGCCCGGCATGGGCGAATCGCGAACGTCCATCCCTCCCTCCTGCCTAAGTGGCCCGGGGCGCGCGCGATCGAACGCGCCTTCGAGGCCGGGGACCTGGAATTCGGCGTCACGGTGCATTTGGTGGATGCGGGAATGGATAGCGGTCCGATCGTCTCCCGCGCGTCCTTCAAGGCCGAGTCGGGCTCCGCATTGGCCGACATCGAATCGCGGATTCACGAGATAGAGCACGAGATCTATCCGAAGGCCGTGCTGGGCCTCCTCGACGCGATCGACGAGGAAAGGAGAAGGACGTGAAGGTGCTGATAGCCGGCTCGGGCGCGCGCGAGCACGCCCTGGCCTGGGCCGTATCGAGGACCGGCGATCGGGTCTACTGCGCCCCCGGCAACGCCGGCACCGGGAGCCTCGCCTCGAACATCCCCGTCGATCCGGAGGATACGGCGGCGGTTCTCTCCGCCGTGCGGGAATTCGGCATAGACCTCGTAGTCGTGGGGCCGGAGGGCCCGCTGGCGGCGGGCCTGGTCGACGCCCTCGAAGCCGAGCGCGTGCCGGTATTCGGACCGGCGAAGAAGGCGGCCCAGCTCGAGTGCAGCAAGGCCTTCGCCCGCTCTTTTTCCGAGCGTTGGGGCGTACCCAGCGCTCGAACGGCGCGTCTCTCCGATTCGGCCGCCCTGCGCCGCTTCATAGACGAGAATCGCGGGCGGCGCATCGTCCTCAAGAAGAGCGGGCTCGCGGCGGGCAAGGGCGTACTGGAATCGGACGATCCATCGGAGCTCGCGGCCTTCGGCGAGGCGGTCCTCGCCTCGGACGAGCTCTTGGCCGAGGATTTCCTCGTCGGCCGCGAGCTCTCGGTCTTCGCGCTCTGCGACCGCAGCGACCATCTAGTCCTTCCTGCCTGCGCCGACCACAAGAAGGCGGGAATGGGCGACACCGGACCCAATACCGGCGGAATGGGCGCGGTCTGTCCCGTTCCCTATGCGGACGCAGGCGCCATGGCCAGGATCGAGCGCGAGATCGTCGAGCCGACCTTCCGAGGCATGGAGGCGGAAGGTCTCAGGTACCGAGGGCTGCTTTTCTTCGGGATAATGATTACCGAAGATGGCCCCAAGCTCCTCGAGTACAATGTGCGATTCGGCGATCCCGAGACGCAATCCCTTCTCCCCCTCCTCGAGACGAGCGCGAGCGAGATTCTACACGGAGTCGCGCGCGGGGCGCTTTGCTCCCTGCGCGCGCGGTTTTCCGGCGAGACCGCCTGCGGCGTGGTGATCGCCGCGCCGGGCTACCCGGGGAATTACCCCAAAGGCCTGTCGGTCGAGCTGAGCGCAGGAGGAGAGCCGGCGAGCGGCGGCGGGAAAGCCGGAGCCTTATTGTTCCATGCCTCGACCTCGAGCGGCATCGACGGCCGCTTGCGGACTGGTGGCGGCCGATGCTTTACCGCGGTCGGAATAGGCGAAAATTGGATAGCCGCCCGAGAGGCGGCCTATTCCCTCGCGAGCCGCGTAGGCTTCGAAGGAGCCTGGTTCAGACCCGATATAGGATCGAAAATTTACGGCCTATAAACTATTTGGCGGAGAATTTAGCCGAAAACCACCTGTATAAGGCCTCGGCCCTGTTGGCGAAGGATTCCCCGAGCCTCCCCTTGAAGATGGCAGGCGCATCGGTCCCGCTTTCGACATAGAAGAGGAGGCCATCCTCGGCTTGGATCACGAGGAGCCTCGTATTCAAGGTCGAGGGAGCGATGAGAGGCAGGGGGCCATAGCTCATCCGCGTGAGGTTGCTGCTTTTCAGCAGGATAGCGTTTGGATAGGAACGGTAATCGTAACGGTAGGTGTTCGCGCCGAAGCTCAGGTCGCGCTGGAAGGCGAAGAGGGTTTCGGTCGCGGGCAGGGCGCCGGGCGCTGGAGGCGCGGGATCAGGGACCCTGGCCTTGGACGAAGGATCGTCGATGATGAAGGACTCGGCGTAGAATGTCCGCATCGACTTGCGGCTCACGGAATAGTATTCGATGCCCTGGAGCGAGCCGAGGGACCTGAGTATGCCGTAAATCGTGGCGAGCTCGGTCGACATCGCGGCATCGTCGGCGGGCTTCGGCCGAGGGAGGACGAAAACGGCTTCGACCAGAAGCGATGGCTTTTCCGACGCCAAGGCGTCTCGGATGCTGTCCGATCCCTGATGGAGGGGAAGCAATCCGGGTTCGCCGGAACTCGTGCGGACGGCCTTGCCCGAGGCTGCGAGCTGGCCGGCGGCGTCGGCCGGAAAAAGCCTAGCGAGGAGAGAGCCTGTCGGGGCCGAAGAATTCAGGGCGTAAGCGCACCCGGCGTCGGCGATCGCCAGGAAGAGGGCGGCTGAAAGCGCGGCGATGGTCATATTATGGCTCGACATGGGAGTAATATACTCCGGCCCCGGCCCTTCCCGGCTATAGGCTCGCCTCGCTAGAGTTCCTCGATGGAAGCTTCCTCCCCGATCCCGAGCGGCTTGCCGCCGTCGCGGGGGCCGGAACCCGGGGTCGTGGCCGAAGTCTTCACGAAGGTGAAATTGCTCATGATCTTCACGAGGACCATGATGCGCTCGCGGCCCCCTTGGACTTGCGCGATTATCTCCCTGTTGCGCCCGCCTCCCAGGGTGCGGATGTTGGTCACTATTTCGGGGCTCGAACCCCGGAAGTCGGAGATCAGGTCGCCGAGCGCCTCTCCGAGCATGGCGAAGAGACCGGCCTCGTCCTCGACGATCTCGCGGGCCTTGTCGTTGATCGCGTCGACGAGGCGGTTCAGGAAGGAGGCGATGTCCTTGCCCCTGCGCATTTCCTCGACGTAGCGCTTCATGGCCACCAAGGAGATGCGGCCGTTGCCCCGAAGCTGCTCCTCGAATTCCTGGATTCGGCCTCCGGAGCGCTCGCATTGATAAAGGATGTTGGCGAGATTGTTCTGGAAGCCCTTGTTGTCGAAGTATCCTTCGACGAGAACCCGCTTGACGGATTCCTTGAGCAGGGGCTCGAAGACGCCGGCGATGAAGGTCTTGAGTATTCGCAGCGGCTTGATCCAGGTGAAGCCGTTCGGGCTTTCCCGCCTCAGGAAGGAATCCTGCTCCTCGTCATAGCCTTCCACCTCGGCTATTTCCACCTCCCCGAAAAGGTTCCTGATATCGGCGGCGATCGCGCCCTCGTGCTGCTCCCGAAGTATGCGGTCGCGATCGTTGTCGAACTGGCTGATAAGCCGCGAGCGGTAGGCCTCGAGGAAATCCTGGCGCGCGCGAGGCATCGAGGGGGAGAACGATGGATCCTCCTTGATCACGCGGATCAGCGCCAGGAGGATATCCTCGCCGAGCCTCTCGGAGACCGTCTTGCCGAGCTGGGCGAAAAGCTTGTCGACCTTGCCCTTCTTGGCCTCGTCGAAGCCGTCGGGCTGGCGCTTCTCGAGGAGGCGCATGACGTTTTCCTTGAGCTGGGGCGAAAAGACGAAAGACTCCGTCAGGTAATAGAAGTCCACGAGCTCCGGAAAGACCTGCTCGCCCGGCACCGGCGCGAAATCCGGCTTATAGCGGGAGTCGTCGATGTTGGCGCTCGTATCGAAAAGGCCGATGATGCGTTCGTAGTCGTGACGGCAGAGGTCCATGAAGCGCTCGACCTCGTAGAAGTCCGCATTGACCGCCCTCGAGCCGAGGGCTTCGAGAGAACCGAGAAAGCCCTGGAATTCCCTGATTATCGCCTCGAGCTCCTCGTCGGGCCTAAGCGAGGCCCTGATGCGCTCGGACATCCCCTCGTAGGAGAAGAAGCGCTTGCGATCCTGCTCGTCGGGGGGGAGGCGTCGATCGATGAGGTAATCGAAATAGCGCTGGGAAATCCTGATATCCGAATTGGCTATCGTCGAGCGGGCGAGTTCCGCAAGGGGCCGCAAGAGGGAGTAGAAGTGCAGGATCGCGAGGGCGAAGCCGGACAGCACGAGGTTTTGCTTCGGTCGGTAATACGGAGGTTTCATCATGGCGAGGAGGCTCTGCAGTCTACGGAGCTCGGTCTTGCGATGCGCCTCTTCCGGATCGCGCGAAAAGGCCCGCGTGAGCCAATCTTTAATTCTTCCTATTATTCCCATGGAGGAATTGTAAGGGCGGTTCAGGCCCGCATCAAGCCTCTCTTATGCCGAGGGATCGCTCATGCCCTCAGGGCCTTGGCCTTCCAGTCTTCCAAGCCGAGTATCCTCGGACGCCGCCACCTATCCGATATCTTCGACTGCCGCTCGAGAAAGGAGGTCTCGACGCGGAGAGGGGCGCCGAGCTTAAGCGCCAAGGCGATCGCATCCGAGGGTCGAACTTCCTTCACGAATTTTCGGAGCCCCTTCTTGTACGAGAGCCTGGCCCTCGGTACCGAGTCGGTCTCGCCTCGCAGCTCGGCGGCGTCGAGGCTGAAGCCGCCCTCCTCGAAGAATTCGGCGAGGAGGTCGTGGGTCAGGGGGCGCGGCGGCGAGATGCCTTCTATCTCCAGGATAATTGCGCTTGCCTCGAAGGGGCCGACCGGAAGGAGTATGCGACGATCCGTAAGGCGGTCCTCGAGGATGACGATCGCCTCGTCTTTCTCCATCGAAACGCCGCGAACGCGAAGCTCGACGGTTCCGTTTTCCATATCGGCTCTAATCTATCTCGTCCAGGGACGATTTCCATCGACATCGGCTCGGGTTGACGCAAATAGCCGCTATTGACACCCCTCCGGGCGCCGCCTATGCTTTTTTTACGCGTTCCCGCTCGAGAGGCGGGAGAAAACGGAGAAGGGGTACATGTCCGACTTCCTGGGCGACGCCGATTTCGAGCTCTACAGCAAGCTGATCTACGACGAGAGCGGGATAGCCTTCTCCGTGACGAATCGCTCGATCCTTGAGAGCCGCCTCAAGGAGCGCCTTCGCGATAAAAAGCTCGAGAGCCTCAAAGACTACTATTCCTTGATAACCAGGGACAAGGAAGAGCTCAAGACTCTGCTCGATTCGGTAACCACCAACCTTACGCGGTTTTTCAGGAATCAAGCCCATTTCGACGCGATCGAGAAGTACGTGGTTCCCGAGCTGATCAAGCTGAAGGGCAAGGGTGGAGAGAGGAAGCTGCGCTTCTGGAGCGCGGGTTGCTCGACGGGCGAAGAGCCCTATACGCTCGCCATGCTCCTGAAGGAAATACTGCCGCTCGGCTGGGGATACGAGATCGTCGCGAGCGATATTTCCCTCAAATGCCTGATGGTGGGCAAGGAAGCCTTTTACGCGGATTCGCGCATACAGGGAGTGCCGGATAGCTACCTATCCAAGTATTTCGACAAGAAGCCCGGAGGGAATCAGGTCAAGGAAGAGATCAAGAAGAGCATTCGCTTCGATTACCATAACCTCAAGAACGACTCCGGCCTTCGCGGCCTCGACGTTGTCTTTTGCCGAAATGTCCTGATATACTTCGACGAGGCCGCGCAAAAGGCCGCGATCGAGCGGTTTTGGGAGGCCATGGCGCCCAAATCCTTCCTTTTTATCGGGCATTCCGAATCGCTCTTCGGCATGAACACGAAGTTCGAATTCGTCAAGACCGATTGGGCCACTTTCTATCGCAAGAACGCCTGACGGGAGAGAGCGCCATGCCTGATCCGATTTCCGTCCTCGTCGTCGACGATTCCGCCCTCATGCGAAACCTCATTTCGAAGATTATCGAGGCGACGCCCGGGCTCAAAGTGGCGGACAAGGCGATGAACGGCGTTTTCGCCCTCCAGAAGATCCCCCGCTGCGATCCCGACGTCATCGTCCTCGATATCGAGATGCCCGAGATGAACGGCATCGAATTCCTGAAGGAGCGCAGGCGCCTCGGTTTGGAAATACCCGTGATCATCCTCTCTTCGGTCGCCAAGGAAGGGGCGGAGGTCACCATCGAAGCCCTCTCGCTGGGCGCATCGGATTTCATAACCAAGCCTTCCGGTTCCGTATCCTCGGATATCCATACCGTCGCGGGAGAGCTCGCGCGGCTCCTTCTGGCCTACGGCGCCCAGCATCAGAGGCGCAAAGGCAAGACCCCTCCGCGCTATGCCTTCGAGGCGCCCGAGCGCATGTTCGAGCCTCCGCCCATCCTCGACGGGCGGGCGGCCGAGCGGGCGGCCGAGCGCATGCGGTCCGAGGCTCCCAAGCCCGCTCGGGCTCCGGGGCCTATCGAGGTCATCGCGATCGGGATTTCGACGGGGGGGCCCAATGCCCTTCGCGAGGTTTTCGCCAAGATCGATTCGGACATCCCGCAGCCGATCCTGGTAGTACAGCACATGCCGCCGGGATTCACCGAGGAGTTCGCCAAGAGCCTGGACAGGATTTGTCCCCTCGACGTCAAGGAGGCGGCCGACGGCGATATCCTGCGGCCCGGACGCATCCTCATCGCTCCCGGCGATAAGCATATCGTCGTCGAGAAGCGGCCGCTCGGGGCCTTGGTCCGGCTGTCCGACGCGGCTCCCGAGAACGGCCACCGGCCCAGCGCCGACGTCCTTTTCGGTTCGGTCGCCCGACTTTACGGCAACAGGGCGATGGCCGTCATCATGACGGGCATGGGCAGGGACGGCGCGCGAGAGCTCGGCTCCATCTATAAGGAGGGAGGTCTGACCCTCGGCCAGGACGAAGCTTCCTGCGTAGTCTTCGGCATGCCCAAGGTGGCTTTCGAGCTGGGTCACGTAGGCCAGCAGGTGGGGCTCGCCGATATGGCGGCCACGATTTCCCGGCTGGCCAAGCAATATCGTTAGCGTCCGCCTATTCGATGCCGCCGAGCAGTTAGTATGTTCAATTCAAGAATCGATCGGGATGGGGAGGATTCCATGCAAAGCGACAGAGACAAGGCTATCGGCACCGGTAAAACGGGCAAAGACGCGAAGATGGAAGCGGTCCAAAGTAAAACCCAGGATCTGGAGCCCTGCGACAAGCCTCAGGCTCAGGAAGCCTCTCGCCTGACGGCCGCCGACGAGGCCTGCGACGACGGCGTCGATTGAGTCGGGCTAATTTAAGACCTGCACGACTTCCTTGACCTCGGGCACAGTCTTTTTAAGGTAGTTTTCGACGCCCATCTTCAAAGTCATCGTGGACATGGGGCAGGAATCGCATGCTCCAGTGAGCTTTACGTTGACGATTCCGTCATCGCTTACAGATACGAGCTCGATATCTCCTCCGTCGGCTTGAAGGGAGGGCCGGACGTCCTGAATCGCGCGGAGGACTTTCTCGTTGAGCATGGCAACTCCTTTGATACCACAATGTAGCCAGCCTGGACCTTTCGGGTCAAGCTATGGCTTCAGCAGGTCGCTTGGACGCATCTACTTGGATATGCTACACTTCCCCGACAAAAGAAGCGCGGAGAGGCGTCATGGCGCGTATTATAGTCTTCGTAAATCAAAAAGGCGGAGTGGGCAAGACGACGAGCGCTATCAACCTCGGCGCATACCTCGCGCTCTCCGGCAAGCGCACACTCCTCGTCGACTTCGACCCGCAGGCCAATCTCACGAGCGGCCTGGGACGCAAGCCGGGAGGTCAAAACATCTATAGCGTCATTTCCGGGCAGGCGAGCGTCAAAGAGATAATCCAATCCACCAAGGTCGAATGGCTGGACCTCGTTCCCTCCTCGATCGACCTCTCGGGAGCTACCGTCGAGCTCGTGGATCTGCCGGACCGCAACGAGTATTTAAAGCGCGCCCTATCGACCGTGGAACGCGAATACGATTTCATCCTGATAGATTGCCCTCCCTCGCTCGGAATACTGACCCTCAACGGCCTGGTCGCGGCCGACGAAGTGCTCGTTCCCCTTCAATGCGAGTATTTCGCCCTCGAAGGACTCTCCCTCATCCTTCAGACAGTGAGCCTGGTCCAGAAGGGCATGAATACCGCCCTCAGGCTCTGCGGGATCCTGTTCACGATGTACGACTCCAGGACCAAGCTCGCGCAGGACGTCGTCCAGCAGGTTACGGAGTTCTTCAAGGACAAGGTGTTCCGCACCATCGTGCCGCGCAACGTACGGCTCTCGGAGGCTCCTTCGCACGGCGAGCCCATTTGCATCTACGATCCGGCCTGCATAGGGGCCAAGAGCTACGAGGCCCTCGCCAAGGAGCTGCTCGCGCGCGAGCCCGTCGGCGCCAACCGAGCCGCGGTGGAAGGAAAGGCCAATGGCTAAGCAATTCGGCCTGGGCAAGGGACTCGGCGCGTTGATCCCCGATTCCGATTCCGAGGACCTTCCCGTCGGCGAAGGCGTACGGACCCTTCCCCTGGCGAGGCTCAAGCCCAATCCCGATCAGCCGAGAAGGAGCTTCCCCGAGGAATCCCTCGCCGAGCTCGCGAGTTCGATCAAGACTCATGGCCTGATACAGCCGATCTTGGTAGAGGAAGCCGGGGAAGGCTCCTATCTAATCGTCGCCGGCGAGCGCCGCTTCCGCGCGGCCGCGATGGCAGGCCTGTCGGAGGCGCCCGCCATCGTCCGCGCCTTCTCGCCCGAGAAGCGTCTCGAGATAGCGCTGATCGAGAACGTCCAGCGCGAGGACCTCAACCCCGTCGAGGAAGCCGAGGCCTATCGCTCCCTCATGGCCATGGGAGGCCGCTCCCAGGAGGAGGTGGCCGACGTCGTGGGGAAAAGCCGCAGCGCGGTCGCCAACTGCCTACGGCTCCTTAAGCTGCCCGAGCCCATCCTCGCCTCCCTGCGCTCGGGGGGCTTGAGCGCGGGGCATGCCAAGGCGCTTCTGGGCGTGGTCGATCCGGGGAGGCGCGATCTTCTTTTCGCGCGAATCGTCGCGGAGGGCATATCCGTCCGCGAGGCCGAGGCCGCTGCCCAGGATCTCAACAGCCCGCGGCTCGGCGAGGTCAAGCGAAGCCCTCGGGCTCCCAAGCCCAAGGAGCCCGAGATCCGCGAGGTCGAGGAGCGTCTCATCGAGGCTCTCGGGACCAAGGTGAGCGTCAGCGGCGACGGCAAGAAGGGCACGATTTCGATCGAGTACTACTCCCTGGAGGACCTCGAGCGCATACTCGACGTCCTCGCGGGACGGTCCTGAGCCCGATTGCATGGCCAATCCCTTGGCGATTCCCCCGCTTCTGCTGCTGGTGCTGCTGCCCTGCGTCGCGGGCGCCCAGGTTCCGATCGAGGCCGACGACGGCGATTATCGGGGATTCGACGTCAGGTATGGCGTGGCCTCCGGGGCGAAGCTCGCCGCTTTGATCGAAAGGCCGGCTCTCGTCTCGATGGCCTTCAGGAAATTCAAGGACCCGGAAACGGGGGAGCGGCGGCTCGCGGGCTTCGGCGAAGTCCAAGGCGTCTACGACGTCCCCTTCGACGCCCTGGTCGCCGTCCTGGACGATCCGACCGAGGCCGTACGCTATTCCCCCAGGCTCATCGCCGCTCGGATAGAGAAGAGGGAGGGCCCCCTCGTAGTGATGTACCAGGAAGTGGGCATCGTTTTCCTCGGTATCAAGGTAGGCTACCGCTTCCGCGCCGAGCAGGTCCGCGATGATCTGTCAGCCACCGAGGTCGGCTACCGGATTCGCCTCCTCGAGAGCCTCGACGGGAATTTCTTCGAGGCTTATACTTCCTGGTACGCGAAACAGGTGCTGGTCGGCGGTCGGAGGCTCGTCTACCTGCGCGCCTATACGAGGCCGGGCCTCCGAAGGCCGCCGATCGGCACTGAGCTCATATTGAAGAGCTTCACGCCCGGCGAGATGAGGAGCACGCTCGACAGGGTAGTGCAGGAGGCGCGCCGGAGAGCGGCGAAAGGAAGGGCTTCGCCTTAAACGCGTCTCCCCGCGTCTTGACTCCGCCATGCCGCGCCGATAGTGTTTTAGCTGTTCCCATCCCGATAAGCGAGGAGAGCACTATGAGCATTATCGAATACGTCGAGGCGCGCGAGATCCTGGATTCCCGCGGCAATCCCACCGTCGAAGTAGACGTCGTCCTCGAGGACGGCACGCTCGGCCGCGCGGCGGTTCCCTCCGGGGCCAGCACCGGCGATTACGAGGCGGTCGAGCTGCGCGACGACGACAAGAAGCGCTTCCTCGGCAAGGGCGTCCTCAAGGCCGACGAGAACGTGAACACCGCCATCGCCTCCGAGATCTGCGGCCTGGACG
>Ga0181520_10001445_pt1 | contig 48261 bp, 42 predicted proteins | sample PEATcosm2014_Bin_29_FD_132451 | JGI IMG/M metagenome (GOLD analysis project Ga0181520, IMG submission 132451) | Peatland microbial communities from MTU Mesocosm Facility, Houghton, MI, USA - PEATcosm2014_Bin02_30_metaG | ecosystem: Environmental > Terrestrial > Soil > Wetlands > Peat | place... | reverse complement strand
TCCGGGAGTTGCGCAAGTGTAAACCATCCCGCGCTCGCATCGACAGAGAATTTGACTCGCCAGATTGACCAATAGTCATACCCCTCAGGGGATCCTCATCCGCATTTGGGGAGAGTATAGCCCCCTTCCTTAGCTTGAACCACCCACCATCGCCAGCGGCCGATTGCGGTCGGTGCGCAGCGTGGGCACCGCCGCCAGCAGGCTGCGGGTGTAGGCATGCTGCGGGTTGGTAAGCAGCCGGTCGCTTGCACCGGTCTCCACCACCAGCCCGGCGCGCATCACCGCGATCCGGCTCGCCACCTTGCCCACCACCGCCAAGTCATGTGAGATGAACAGCATGGCGAGACCATGCTGGCGCTGCAAATCCCGCAACAGTTCCAACACCTGCGCCTGAACTGTCACATCCAAAGCAGTGGTTGGCTCGTCGGCAATCAGCAGCCGCGGCCGGTTGATCAATGCCATGGCAATCAAGATGCGCTGTCGCTGCCCGCCGGAGAACTGGTGGGGATAATCCCCGTACCGGCGCGCCGCCTCGGGAATAGCCACTGCCTCGAGCGCAGCAATCGCCCGCCGTTTCGATTCCCTTCCCGTCCACGATGCCGCGTGGGCCTCGGCGCTCTCCGCCACCTGGCGGCCGATGGTCATCACCGGATTCAGCGCCGTCATGGGCTCCTGGAAGATCATGGCGATCTGCTGGCCGCGCAGTTTGCGCATTGCGCCGGCAGGTTGTCGCACCAGGTCGATCACTCCTTCGACCGATTCGCTCCCGTCTCTGGCTTGTTCCTGGCACCTCCAGAGGATCTGCCCCGCCACCTTTGCTGCCGGACCCAGCAGACCGAGAATCGCCAACGCCGTCACGCTCTTTCCCGACCCCGACTCGCCCACCAACCCCAGCACTTCGCCTTCCTCGAGTTGCAGGCTGACACCGCGCACCGCCTCCGTTGCCCCAAAACGAATTTGCAAGTCGCGCATGTCAAGGAGTGAGCCCATGAGGCAATCCTAGCCGATCTGGTTGTCGCCCCTCCAGATTCAGCCTCCCAAAAGGTCCTGGCCCCGGCCCACAAGGCTGCTTCGAAGGCCGTCCAAGGCATGTTGGACGATATTCCGTGCGAAGTTCGACAGCTATACGCCCCGGTGTTCTATCCTTCTCCCATGCTTCTGAAAAGCTTTACATTTCTGGCAATCTGCTTGAGTGTGCCGGCGCTTGGGTTTTCCGCGGCGACTACACCCGTGATGGAACCACAACCCGACGGCATGGCCCTGCACATGGCCTCCGGCGACCTCCGTATCCAGGTCATCTCCGACACCGTAGTGCGCGTGGCTTTTTCCGCGTCCCCTGATTTCTTCAAGCGCACTTCGATAGACAGAGTCCCGCTGCCGCCCTCCACGGCCGCCTTCAAAATCACCGAGTCGCCCTCCACCATCACCCTCGCAACGCAGAAAATCCGCGTCCTGGTAGACCTGACCACCGGAGCCGTTTCGTTTGCCGACGAAGCAGGGCGGCCGGTGCTCTCTGAAGCCTCCGGGGCCAGGACTCTGGAGCCTGCCACCGTGCAGGGCGAGCAAGTCTTCCACATTCAGCAGAGATGGAAAGCCCACCCCGATGAATCCCTGTACGGGTTGGGCATGATGCAGCTTGGTTCCGTCGATATCAAGGGCTTCGACCTCGATATGTGGCAGCACAACACCAATGTCGTCGTCCCCTTCCTGGTCTCCTCGAAAGGCTACGGCATTCTGTGGGACAACACCTCCTTCACCCGCTTCGGCGATCTTCGCCCCTTTGAGACGATCCCGGCCGCCAACCTCTTTGACAAGGACGGCAAGCCCGGCGGCCTTACCGTCGCGACGCTCGACGGCTCGGAAGCGCCCCGGCAGACGGCGGATATCTCGGTGAGTCTTCGCTTTACCGCTGCCGAGTTGGCGCATCCCGATGCCCTCGGCGGGGCCTGGCGTCTCAAGCGTCAGTCCTGGACCGGCTCCATCCTCGCCCCCACCACCGGCGACTACCAGTTTCAGGCCTATTCCAACGGCGGCATCCACGTTTGGATCGACGGCAAACTGGCGATGGATCACTGGCGGCAGAACTGGCTCACGGCCAACGACCAGATTCGCATACATTTTGAGGCGGGCCGCAAGTATTCCATCAAGATCGAAAACGACCCCGAAGAAGAGAGCACCCTCGAATTCCGCTGGAAGACCCCGGACCCCAGCGCCGACACCTTGCTCTGGTCGCAGGTTGCCGATGGCACCGATTACTATTTCGTCTACGGCCCCGACATGGACAAGGTCATCGACGGCTATCGCCTGCTTACCGGCAAGGCTACCATGCTGCCCAACTGGACCTTTGGACTGTGGCAATCGCGCCAGCGCTACGAGACAGCCGACCAGTCGCTCGACGTGGTCAAGCAATTCCGGCAGCGCCAGATTCCCTTCGACGCCATCGTGCAGGACTGGCAGTACTGGCGGCCCGATTCCTGGGGCTCGCACGAGTTCGACCCAACGCGCTTTCCCGATCCCGAAGGCTGGATCAAAGCCATTCACGCGCAGCATGCCCACCTGATGATCTCCGTTTGGGGCAAGTTCAACCCCAATACCGAGAACGCCAAAGAGATGAACGCCAGGGGCTTTCTCTACAAGCTGAACCTGCAGGAGAACATCAAGGACTGGATTCACCAGCCCTATACCTTCTACGACGCCTTCAACCCCGAGGCCCGCAAGCTCTTCTGGTCGCAACTCAATTCGCATCTCTTCCAAAAGGGCGTCGATGCCTGGTGGATGGATGCCACCGAGCCCGACATGCTGCCCGGCCCGCCGACGCTTGCAGGCCAGCAGACCCACATGCAGCCCACCTTCCTGGGCACCGGATCGCGCATGTTGAATGGCTACGCGCTGAAGAACAGCGAGGGCGTCTACACCGGCCAGCGCGAGGCCGCTCCGGACCAGCGCGTCTTCATCCTCACCCGCTCAGGCTTTGCCGGCGAGCAGCGCTACTCCACCGTGACCTGGTCGGGCGACACCACCGCCACCTGGACGGCCATGGCCAAGCAGATTGTCGCCGGTCTGGGCGCAAGCGTATCCGGCCTTCCCTACTGGACCATGGACACCGGCGGATACACCATGCAGGTCAAGTACTCCAAAGACACCATGTCCCCGGCCGACCAGGAGGAGTGGCGCGAACTCAACGCCCGCTGGTTCGAGCTCTCTACCTTCACCCCGCTGCTGCGCGTGCACGGCGAGCTGCGCGTGCGCGAGATGTGGACCATGGGCGAAGGCTCTCCGGCCTACAACGCCGAGCTGAAGTTCGATCGGCTCCGCTATGCGATGCTGCCCTACATCTACTCCATGGCCGGCTGGACCACGCAGCAGAATTACACCATGCTGCGCCCGCTGGTGATGGACTTCCCGCAGGACCGCACCGCCCGCGAACTGAACGATGAGTTCATGTTCGGTCCGGCCTTCCTGGTGGCGCCCATTACCCAGTACAAGCAGCGCTCGCGCCCCGTCTACCTGCCCGAAGGCGCCTCCTGGTACAACTACTGGACCGGGCAGCCCGCTGTCTCCGGTAAGGTCGAAGCGCCGGCCCCCTTCGACGAGATCCCGGTGTACGTGCGCGCCGGGTCAATCGTCCCCAACGGGCCCGCGCGGCAATATGTCGCTGAAAAGCAGTCTGACCCGACCACGCTCTACGTCTATGCCGGCGCCGACGGCCATTTGACGCTCTACGAGGACGACGGCATGACCTTCGCCTACGAGAAGGGCGCGTTTTCGCAGATTCCAATCACCTGGAACGACAAGACGAGTACTTTGAGCATCGGCGCCCGCACCGGCGCCTATGACGGCATGTTGAACGAGCGCACCTTCCAGATTGTGCTGGTTTCCAAGGCGCATCCGGCGGGTTTCTCCCTCACACCAACCCCGCAAAGCACCGTACACTACACAGGCATTGCGACTAGCTTGAAGCTGCAATAGCCTCGGCCGAAAACAAAACTCGGAGGGTGTTGACGACGACCGTCAACGCCCTCCGAGTTCATCATGGAAGCGCCGGTCTGGGTCCCTCGGGGCCGCCGATCGCGAGGTTCTGGGATTGCCAAAAGTCTCCGCTATGTCACAGGGCGCGACTTCGGTCGCGCCGATAAGACCCATAGAATGAGTGGGGCTTTAGCCACCGGAGGGATGCTTGCCTGGCTTTTTGAATCCTGGACAACACTTTTTCCGCAGCCTGTTCAGCCCCGGAAGGAAGCTCTGGAGAGATTTTCCTTCGAGACAAGGCCGTTTTCCGCAGCCTGTTTAGCCCCTGTAACCAATCCAATGGGTCGCAACGACCGCTTCCAGGTTTTTGAGACCGATTCCACCGCAGGAGTTCGATTCTCCGCAAACCGGCCGCATGTTGAGCGGCGCTGTGGGGCGGCCTTAGACGCCCACGCCGAATTCGCCGTGCTGTTCGCGGGCGGCAGCGTAGAAGTCGTAGGGGGTACGCTTCTTGAATTTGTGGCGGTTGCGAAGCTCGGCGCCCAGGTAGATGCCTACCGCAGCGACGGCCATTCCAACCGAGAACCAGCCAATGACACGCAGGGTGCTTCTGTCGTTCGATTCTTCAGCGCCAGCGATGATCTCGGCTTCATTGGACATGGACGGGGTTCTCCTAGGTTTTATGATAGCGCAGTCTTGGCAGGGTTGGAGGGGTGGGCCGACAGGGATTCGCCTGCCTTTATTAACTTGGTAGATTCGATTTGGGAAAGCCAAGTTGCCTTTTCCGTCTCGGGAAGAAAGCTGGAGCGAATGGAGTTGGCTGCCAGTTGGCGCAGTTCCTCGGCCGTGAAGTTCTGCACGGTGTGGGCCAACAGGTATTCGTTGACCAGATCGGAGCCGAAGAAGGCCGGATCGTCGGAATTGAGGGTGACCAGCAGGCCGGCGTCGAAGTAGGCGCGCAGCGGGTGGTCGGCAAAAGAGGTGCAAACCCCGGTTCGTACGTTCGAGGTGGGGTTGAGTTCGAGGGGGATCTGCCGTTCTTTCAGGTCCTGCAGCAGGTAAAAGTCCTTATGTGCGGAGAGGGCGTGTCCGATCCTCTCGGAGCCGATGGAGAGGGCTTCGCGGATGGCTTCCGGTCCGGTGGTCTCGCCGGCGTGGTTGGTGAGACGCAGGCCGGCCTTTGCCGCCGCGGCGTAGAGGGCGCGAAAGCCTTCCGAGCCGGTCCTGCGTTCGTCGCCGCCCAGGCCGATACCGATAATGGAGGGAAATTGGGGGCGCATCTCAATGGCTTTCAGAAAAACCCGCTCGGCCTCTTCGAGCGTGAAGTGGCGGACGGCGTCGAAGATCCAGTAGAGAGAGAGGCCCAGCTCGCTTTGGGCACGAAGGCGGGCGCGTTCCAGGCCGGCGAAGATGGGCTCGAAGGCCGCGGGATCGTGATTGCGAAAGAGATAGATGACACCGACCGAGATATAGACCTCGGCGTGGACCACGCCCTGGGCGGCGAGCTGCTGCATCATGCGCCAGGCGGCGAGTTCGTAGTCGTCGGGACCGATGAGCAGACGTGTCACGGCCTTGAACGCGTCGAGGAAGGCGGAGAAGTCATGAAAGCGGTAGAGCGCCTCGGCCTCGGGGAGAGTGAGAGGCTTGGCATCGTGGCGTGCGCTCAGCTCCACCAGCGTGGAGGGCAGGATGGTGCCCTCGAGGTGCAAATGCAGCTCGGCCTTGGGCAGCCGGCGGATGAAAGACTCGATTTCCATTCTCAAAGAACTTCTCAATCCGCCTGGGAGATTTGCGCATTAGTTCCAGAGCTCATTATGCGACAGCTACGCGTAGCGGTCGCATAGATTCCGCACGATAGGCCTCTCGCTCGATTACAAAACTGATTTCCTTCGCCTTCTCATCTGGCCGCCATATGCCCAAAACCTTGGCAGTCTCAAAGATGGTGAAGACCGACAAGAAGAACAATGAAGTAAAAGCCATATACACAATCGTAGCAAGTCTGAGACCGTTCAAGATCTCTACCAACTTTGCTTGAGTTGTCGGATTCAGTCGGGAAACCTTCAGGGCGATTTGTCTGGATACGTCTACGAAATCCTTGTCCTTCATGGCTCGCTCCTGCTCAATTCTGCAGAAAACGTATGTAAGGAAGGTGATGCGGTGACCGAACCGAAGCATGCCGCAGATCAAGGTCTCGAGAACGCGATAGGTATCACTTTCGAAAGGGAGCTCGCCGCTCATCCCTAAGCGGAAAAGCTCAAACCTCAATTCGAAGAGCCGCTCACGGAACCCATCCAAGAACAACCTCTTGATTCCGATGCTCCAGAAGAACCAGAGTGAGCACACACCTGCAACCCAACTGAGGATGAAGATAGGACTTTGCATGGTCAATAATCCTCCGGGCGCGTCTCGCCTTTCTTGTTTAGACTGCTTGAACGTCTGCCGGGGTCCAGCATTTTCTGCATTTCTGATGCCTCGCTAGATACCCGCTTGATGTGTCTCTTCCGCAAATACCGCTCCCCAGCTCCCCACGCAGTTGAAATCGTTGCGACTCCCCATGGAACACTGAGCGCCATCCAGCGGTTCGCTTTCAAGTCAGCGATGACCTTAAAACTCAGATCGGCAAAAGTTTGCCTTCCCGCTAGTTCTCGAATACAAAAGTAGGCGGTGGTGCAAAAGATGAGAAAGCAGAGAAGTTGCACGAGTCGATCCCATCCTACTGAGATCACCTGCAATAGCCGCATCCGGAATTGGTGGTCGAGCTCTTTGCGAGTGGGCATGCACGAGAATTGTACACACTCGCGCCCACCGCGCCGTTCATTCCGCTTGAAATGCCCATGTCGCGACTATCCCAAAGTGGTGAACTTGGCTCTCATTTTCATGTTTGGAAAAGCCTACCGCTTTGCCGCGAACTCCGAGCGGTGGCGGCTATAGAAGAAGTAGATCAGCAGGCCTAGCAGCAGCCAGGCGAAGAACGCCATCCAGGTCATGACTTCCAGGCCCATCATCAGCACGATGCAGAAGACGATGCTCAGCACCGGGAACACCGGGCCAAACGGCGCGCGGAAGCTGCGGTGACGCTCCGGCTCGCGATAGCGCAGGATGAGCACAGCGATCGATACCAGCACGAATGCAAACAATGTGCCGATGTTCGACAGGTTGGATACGGTGCCGATGTCGAGCAGGCCGGCAGGAACGCCGACCACCACGCCGGCGACCCAGGTGGCCACGGCGGGGGTGCGGAACACCGGGTGAATTTTGCTGAACACCGTGGGCAGCAGGCCGTCGCGGGACATGGCGAACCATACGCGCGCCTGGCCAAGCTGGAAGACCAGAATGGAGGAGATCATGCCCAGCATGGCTCCGATAAGCACGAACAGACGCACCCAGATCAGGCCGCTGCCGCCGGGCTGCAGGGAGAGCCGCTTGATGGCGTTCACCACCGGCGCCGCGTCGCCCATGACCGATTGCCAGGGCACGATGCCGCTGAGCACAATGGCCACGCCGCCATACAGAAGCGTGCAGGCCACCAGGGTCATCAGGATGCCGAAGGGCAAATCGCGCTGCGGGTTCTTGCATTCCTCGGCCGCGGTCGAGACCGAATCGAAGCCGATGTAAGTGAAGAAGATGATGGAGCCGCCGGTCAGCACGCCGGTCCAGCCGTTGGGCATGAAGGGGTGCCAGTTGTGCGGCTTCACGAAGCCGGCGGCGGCCACGATAAACACCAAGATGGCGGCGATCTTGATCAGCACGAGCACGTTGTTGGTGCGGGCCGACTCGCGGATGCCGCGCACCAGGATCACGGTTAGCAGCATGACCACCAGGAAGGCCGGGATGTTGAAGCCGAAGTGCCAGCCGGAGTTGTAGATGTTGTTGCCGGCAAAATCCTGCAGGCCTGTGGGCAGGTAGGCCGGGGAGATCCACTGGGCGGGGAAGTGCACGCCAAACCAGTCGAACAGATCCACCAGGTGGGCGGAGAGGCCGACGCTGACGCTCATGTTGCTGAAGGCGTATTCCAGAATCAGGTCCCAGCCGATGATCCAGGCGATCAACTCGCCGAGCGTGGCGTAGGTGTAGGTATAGGCCGAGCCGGCAATGGGAATCATGGAGGCCAGTTCGGCGTAGCACAGGCCGGTGAAGACGCAGACAATGGCCACCAGCACCAGCGAGAGCGCGAGAGCCGGCCCGGCGCCGGGCCGCCCGGCCATCGCCGTGTGATGGATCAGGTAATGCAGCAGGGGGGTGTCGCGGACGTTGGGGACGTCGAACTTCTGCCCGGCCATGGCGGTGCCAATGACCGTGAAAATGCCCGATCCGATGACGGCGCCGATGCCCAGCGCGGTGAGGGACCAGGGCCCCAAAGACTTTTTCAGCGAATTCTCGGGCTCTTCCGACTCCCGGATCAGCTTATCGATCGATTTGCGGGCAAATAATTGGCTGGCCAGTCTAGTTCTCCTCAACCGCCGGTTGCGGGTTGAGCCGGCAAGAAGCCTCGCCCTCCAGAAGGACGTACAGGTGCCGGAATCATCAATTTGAGGATCTCCCCAAGCGGTTCCCACACCATGGTTCTGGGCCCGACGGGATGGCCATCTCAATGAATGGGCGGCCGGTTGGAGGGGAGAAATGGCAGGGGTTCCGGAATGGTCAGTGGTGCGAGACCGGTCCGGAACCCTGTTGTTTGCTGGGAGCGGCTGCCTACCGCTTGGACACGCCGCGTGCCAGTTTCTTCAGCTTTTTCTTGTTTTCGCCACGGGGGCCGGTACGCTTTGGTTTCGGAGCGGCCTTCTTGCGGGCGGTGCGCTTCAGTTTCTTTCGTTCCAGCTTATCTTCAATCTTGGTGGTGTCTGCCACGTATAACCTCTTTCACTGCAATCTCTTCAGGGTTTCCCGCAAATCGGGTCTGTGTGACGTATATGTTAGCAGGGATTTCGCTTCGGGGAAAGCGCCGCCCATTCCGGGAGAGGTTTCAGACAGCCTGGTACCGCGCCGGGAGAGCTTGCGCAAGGTAAACCGCCGGGCAAGCCGATTCCAGCGTACAATCAAGAATAGACCAGAAAATGACCAGACCTGCTCGGCTCCGGCCGCATTTTGCTTCTGACGAGCTTCGCACCACACGCAACACCCACCAGTTGACCGGAGTCCGTCATGCGTTCCGACCAAATTCACCGCGCACTTGCGCAGGGAATGAACCGTTTTGAAGTCTGCCAGCTTGTTGCCAAAGGCGTAAAAGCCACGCACAAAACAGGTTCGCGTTTTGAAGACTCGATTAACGATGTCCTGCAATATCTCGGCACCCACGACACCACCAAGAATCTGCACCCGGCCGCCCCGCAGGTCAGCGTCAAGTCGCTCAAACCGGCAGCGTAATCGCAGCGGACAGCGAACAGTTGTCGGCATCCAGTTTTGAGCATCGATGAGCCCAGCCGAGAGGCTGCAGGGAACAACAAAAGCCGGAAGGAACTAAAAAGGCCATCAACGCAACAAGACCCGCAAACGCAACAAAGGGACGGCATCGCTGCCGTCCCTTTGTTGATTCTAAAGCCATGCCAAGGGGTAACCGAGGCGGCTGGAACTATACAACCTGAACGTTCTCTGCCTGCCAGCCCTTGGGGCCCTTGGTGACATTGAACTGAACGCGCTGGCCTTCCTGAAGCGAACGGAAGCCGTTCGACTGGATGGCGGTGTGATGGACGAACACGTCCTCGCCGTTTTCGCGGCTCAAAAATCCAAAACCCTTGGCGTCATTAAACCACTTGACTGTTCCCTGTTCCATTGTGTGTTTCTCCTTCGATGCTGATTTACCGCGGACTCAATGTGGAAGTTTGCGAGCAGGCGGTAACCGGAACAGGCAAAAGCTTCAGATCGAATTCTACGATTGAATTGAGTGTAGCACGAATTTGCAAACGCGCTAGGGATTGTTGTTCCCTTTTCGGACAGGACGGAACTTCGGCGCCGATTGGCTCAATTTGGCGTGGTGCCCTGTCGAGGGTGACCGCACGAGCCGCTCTGCAGCGGCGGAACAAGATAAACTCGATGGCGCCAGAGAGGTGCAGTTTGCTTCAAACCAATAGCCGGGTCCTCACGCTCAATCCCGGGTCGACATCGACGAAGTTGGGGGTCTATACCCAGCAAGGTGCGGAGTGGGTGAAGACCATCCGCCACGGGGACGAGGAACTGGCGCGCTTCCGCGGGAAGCCCGTGACGGCGCGCCTGGACTACCGCGCGGCCCTGGTTGAGCAGGCGCTCACCGAGGCCGGGTATTCCCTGGATGGGTTTGCAGCGGTGGCGGGCCGGGGCGGCCTCATGCCGCCCACCGTCTGCGGCACCTACCTTGTGGACGAGACCATGCTGGAAGAGTTGCGGCTGGCGCGGCGGGGAGAGCACGCCTCGAACCTGGGAGCGATGCTGGCCTTCCGATTTGCCCAGATTGCCGGCGTGCAAGCGTACGTGGTCGACCCGGTCACGGTGGACGAGTGGCAAGACCGCGCGCGCGTTTCGGGCTCGCCGCTGGTGAAGCGCGCCTCGATCGGACATTGGCTGAACACCAAGGCGGTGGCGCGGCGGTTTGCACGGGAGCAGGCGCGGCCCTATGAGGCGTTGCGGCTCATCGTGGCCCACATGGGCAGCGGCATCACCGTGTCGGCGCACCGCGACGGCAGAGCGATCGACAGCAGCACCTGCGAGGAGGGCCCGTTCGGACCGGACCGGTCCGGAGGCCTCCCGGTGCGGGAGTTGATTAAGGTCTGCTTTAGCGGGGAGTTCACCGAGAAGGAGCTCGACCGCCAGGTCTTTGGCGACGGTGGGCTGTTCGCCTACCTGGGCACCCGGGATCTGGAAGAGGTGGAGCGGCGAATCGACGCGGGAGACGCCGAGGCGGCGCAGGTGTTTGACGCGATGGTCTACCAGATCGGAAAAGAAGTGGGGGCGTTGGCGGCAGCGCTGGAGGGCCGTGTGGACGGCGTGCTCCTGACCGGGGGGATGGCATACTCCGAGAGGCTGGTGAAGCTGTTGGTCCGGTTCGTTGACTGGATTGCGCCGGTGCGGGTTTATCCCGGCGAAGACGAGCTGCAGGCGCTGGCCGAAGGGGTCTTCCGGGTGCTGAATGCCGAGGAAGCGGCGAAGCGGCTGGTCGTGCGTTGAGGCAAGTCCCGCAGGCTTAGTGCGCCAGGGCACAACCGGCCCCAGGGAGTCATGGCGCCGGGTGCCCCGGGTCCCTCGCATTTGGGGACCCGGGAAAACCCCGAAACGCAACCACGCCACTTCCGGATTCCAGGCAGCTTTCGGAGAAGGACCGGCATCTCGTCCCGGATCTGGCTCCCAGCCCCTCCCCGGTCTCTGGAGGTCTAAAACCGGGATCGTGTCCGCTTTGGCGACCAACCGGGCACGATCTCGAAAAAACTCGGCGGCTGCCACCCTCATAACCAGCCAGATCGCCTTTGGATCGACCCTTCTTAATCGACTCCGAGATCTTTAGCGATCCTTGCGTGGTATGTCACATCTTCGGCTCTCAACGCCTGTTGATCAACGAAGACGGCAATCACGCAGTCCCATACACTCTGAGCCGACCACGGTAATACCTCAGCAGGTGCGGGCAATGGCGTGTGACGGCTCAAGAACAGGAATGCCTTTTCGCGATGCGTAATGACCGGCAGTTCTTCAGGAGTAACCGGAGATCCCAACGGAGGAATGGCCAGTTTGGAGCAAACCAACGCGTAGAATTGTCCGACCGTTTCGACCTTCGCGGCTTCTTCATCGGCAATGTTGATGCCGAACAACGCCTCTGTGCGAAGGATAATCTCGACCGCATCAAGTCCCATGTTTCTAGACTAGCCGGGTGCCCCGGGTCCCTCGCATTTGGGGACCCGGGAAACCCCGGATCTCAACCACGCCACTTCCGGATTCCAGGCAGCTTTCGGAGAAGGACCGGCATCTCGTCCATGATCCGGTTTTTGGCCCTCCCAGGTCCCCATCCCATCCCGCGGCCAGGGTGGGCGACCCATCGGCGACCAAGCGCCCCGAAGCAATAGATCATCGACGGAATGCAATAGAATCGAGCCATCCCTTTGGAGAAGCCAATAAAATGGAAGACAGTTCTATGCGGTGCTGGTCAAAACTATCTGGCTTGATCTTGTTGATTCTGCTCGGTGTGGTGCCACTCTGCAAAGCCCAGAGTTATAGCACCTCTGCTCCTGACGGGACGCCAGCCGCGACATTCTCTCAGAACTGCGTGACGAGCCGCCTCTTCAGCTTCACCTTCCACGCACCGGATGGAATGGACTTCGACGACATTTCCACGGCACCCAACGGTGGAAAGGACAGCACGGGCCGAAACTTCATCCTCTTCAAGGCCTACCGCCCTCGGGGTATCAACCGTGACGTTATAGATGCTGCTGCGGAGGATCGAACCTTAGCGAGCGATCCAAGTGCGGCTAGCTGGATGCGTGCGCTCCATCGCTGGAACGCAGTTAGAAGTGACGTGCCGTCACAGGGCGAAGTTGAATCAGTTATGGCGGGAGATCAGCAGTTTTCGAGATTGCGCTTTCAGCAGAGCCGGAATGATGGGGTAATCACCTACGAGACCGCATATGCAATTGGAGCTCACGGGTTCGTCGTCTACCTCATCTTCGGTTCGACCGATCAGACTGCCCTCACTTCCATGGAGAGATCCATCGATACCTTCTCGAACAAGACCGACGGTTGCTCTTTGCCCGAATCGTCGATGAGGTTGAAAGCCAGCCCCATGACAAAGAACACAAAGCCATATGTTGTCCCCGAGAAAACGATGGCGGCAAGGCTGCAGACATATGAGACGCCCGCTCTTTCAAAGCCCACGTTGGCGAATCGCTGCTCTAATGCACTGGCAGTAGTCCAGGTCGTCATCGACACAGATGGAAAGGTCAGGAGCGCCGACTTCGTTAGTGGCTATTCAGAGCTGAAAGATCCCGCGCTTGCTGCCATTGCCCGATGGTCATACGAGCCCTACACCGTCGAAGGCAAACCAGTGGTCGTTGAAACACACGCGTCAGTTTTCTTCCTTGGGGACGGAGAATCTATGCCCATGTTCGTGCCTGACGGAAAGGGCGGCGTCAAGGGTGGGCAACAGATCCCACTCCCGGTAAACTGCGGGCCGGGGCCCCAATTCAAGAGGCAAAACTAAGAGTCCCTCGCACCCGTTCCTTCGCGCGGCATAGTTGTGGCCGGGTTAACCGTCAAGCGGAAATTACCATCTCACCCACTCTTACTCCCCCTCAGCCCGGCGGCAGAGGAATCTGGCCGGAGACGTTCCCGAGCAAATTCCTGCCATATTGGGCAGGCCCTGGATTCTTTGGTAAGGATTGTGTGCGCTACGGTAAAGGTCAGGTGCCGCGAATGCACTGGCGCCGCACACCTGGCGCAGGTTGTTCTGCCGGATATCCGGCCGTTGGCCTTCAGAAAAGATGAGCCGCTTTGCGTGGAATTAGCCCCGCTTGGCGCATGATAGAGGAATCGAAGGCCTCTTAAAGAGCGATTTTGGGGCCTGAAACGGGAAGAATCCGGTACCCCCCAATCCTCCCCCCGCCTTTTCGTTGTATCCTCTAGAAAATAAAAAGTTACGTTCGAAATGGCGCTAAAATGCTATTGAAAAAAAAGGACTTACACAATAGGTACCTATGCTTTATGTGCCCGAAATCCCGCTTTCAGGGGCTCGGGCACATCGATTTGCCTGGTCAAAGGCATCAGTTTCTGCTGCGCAGCTTGGAGAGCAGGCGGAGAATCTCCAGGTAGAGCCAGACCAGCGTGACCATGATGCCGAAGGCGCCGTACCACTCCATGTACTTCGGTGCACCGTACTGCACGCCGCGCTCGATGACATCGAAGTTGAGCACCAGGTTGAGAGCCGCAATGGCCACAACGATAAGGCTGAATCCGATGCCGATGACGCCGGAGCCGTTGACGGTCATGAAGCGGAAGCCGAACAAGCCCATGAGCATCTGGATCATGTAGAAGAGGGCGACGCCGCCTGTAGCGGCCACGACGCCGAGGCGGAACTTGTCTGTAACCTTGATCATGCCCGAGCTATAGGCCATGAGCAGGGCGAAGAGTGTGCCGAAGGTGAGCGCCACGGCCTGCATGGCGATGCCGGGATACCGCAGTTCGAGCAAGGCCGAGATGCCGCCCAGGAAAAGGCCTTCAAGCAACGCATAGACGGGCGCTGTAACCGGCGACCACTCCTTCTTGAAGATGGTGACCATGGCGCAGATGAAGCCGCCGAACACGCCAAGCATCATCCAGGGCGCTACGTCGGCCATGTCGCGAGCCAGCAGGAACTGGTGCCAGGTCCAGGCCGCGGTGGCGATCACGCAGACCAGCAGGATGCCGGTCTTGTTGACCGTGCCGCCCAGGGTCATGCGGGCCGTCTGATCCATGATGCCGCCATATTGGCTGCCGGACAAGTCGCGAAATGTCTTGTCGCTCAGTGCGGGATTCGATGTTTTCATCAGTGCCATGTTTGCTTGTCCTCAAAAACAGAGATCGGTTTCCCCTGTGCCGGATCGAGTTATATGTTTCTTCCGCTCATGCAGGAGTCAGGCCGGGAAAGGCGGCATGACTCACAATCCTGATTCGATTTTACGGCAAGGGATGTTTCAGCGCTGCCAAACGGCGGCATCGAAGGTGTGCATGGTGGAGAAGCCTTCGGCCGCGTAGAGTTCGATCGCCTGAGTATTGGACTCGGTAACCGTCAACGAGATCTCGGTAATGCCCATGCGCATGAAGTGAAAGGCGGCAACGGAGAGCAACAGCCGAGCCAGGCCGCGGCGCCGATATTTCGGATGGACGCAAACCTGGGTGATGTGGCCGCTCTCCATGCTGACCCGCGAGCCCAGAACGAGGCCCACGAGTTCGCGGGTGGCGCGCTCCACCACCACGTGAGAAGTCTGTGCCGAGAAGGCGCCGCAGCCGGAGTAGCGCACGATGTTCTGCAGAAAGCGCTGAGAGCCGTGCGCGGAGCGGTATTGATCGTTGATGACGCTGTCGGGGTGGTTGCGATAGGCCTCGGAGATGAGGCGGGCCGCGGGAACCAGGTCGTCTTCGCGCCAGGGGCGCAGTTCGATGCCGTGGGGAAGGTGATCGGTGCGCGGCGGGGTCCAAAGCCCCTGCAGCTGCTGCACCATGAACAGTCGGCGGTAGACCTGAAAGCCGGCGTCGCGAAAAGCCTGTGTGTGGGTGCCGGAGGGGTGGAGCAGGATCTGGGACTCGATGCGGTCGAGGTGCGGCGAATTGAGCAGCGTCTCAAAGAGATGGCGAAGCAGGGTTTGCTCCACGTCGTGGGCAGAGACCGGCGCGTCGTCAGGCATGCTCTGAGCGGTCGGGCTGGCGAGAGCGAAGACGTCCCCGATGACGGCCTTGCTCTCCTCGTAGACGCAGAAGGCATAGCCGGTGATCTGTCCGGCCTCGATGGCAGCATAGCCGGGCAGCATGTGGCTGTCGAGATACTGCATCAGGAGCTTGGTAGAGGGGCGGTAGTCCCAATGCAGGCGCTGCTTCCATATTTCGCCCTCGGCCTCGAGCAGAGGGCGAAGAACCGGCGCGGCGAAGTGGCGCAGGTCGAGAATCTCGATGGAAACACCCGAAGACATCATTCTTCCCTTTTGACTCGACTCTGGCCCGCTACGGTGCAAGGAGGGTCTTGTTCACAATCGCTCGACTCGGGCCGGCCTTCCGGTCACCGTGCCCAGGATGATGAGCAAAGGCGTCCCGGCGCCCTGGCGGGCACAGTTCTTTGCCTGACCGGACAGTTACTTAGCGGCTGCCAACAAGATAGACGACGAGACCCTGTTCCGGCCAACTGAAGAGCTGTTCGTAGTGGCGGCCTTCCAGGTACTCCTCCAATGCAGCCGGCGAGTGCAGGTCGACACCGTTGCGGCCCGACACACGAACCACCAGAATATGCTGCCCGTCGGGCACACCGCTCTGCTCGTAGTTGACCACCTCGCGGTTGCGATAGAACGAGAGTCCGTATTCGACGTCGCGGCGAACCCGAAAGACCGCAACGGTCTCGTCTGCCGGAACCATGGTGGCGATTCTGTCCGCCAGCGGGCGGGAGGAGTAGGTGCGATCGAGCAGGTGGATGACGCGCTTGGTTGCCTCAACTTCGGGGATTCCGAAAACGGGCCCGACACCATAGAGAAAAACAACCAGGACCACCAGCACAGCGGTGGTGACCAAGCGAAGGCGGGCCACTCCGAAGCCATTGACAACGATGAGGATAAGGAGCGCGGCGCCTATCGCTGCCAAACCTGCGGCCACCATGGCGTGCACCGGCGGCATTTTGGAGCCGTGAATGACGAACCAGGGCAGCAGCAGCGCGAACATGGTCATGACGCCGCAGAGGACCGAGTGTCCGATCAGCACCCAGCGACTGAGCCCCAGTGCACGCCTGCGGAAAAGATAGTCCCCGGTAAGGATGGCAATGGGAGGAATGGAAGGCAGAACATAGCCGGGCAGTTTCGACCTGGAAAAGGAGAAGAAGACGATGGGGATAAGCGCCCACAAGACCAGGAATTCCGGAAAGGCGTCTCCGGGGTGGTTGGCACAGGGCAAAGCCGCGCGGGAGCGGCGCAGCCGCCATTCTGCCACGGAGGTCATTACGCCGTCCAGAAGGGCGCGCAGTGCAATGACGGTCCAGGGCATCATGGCCAGGATGACGACAATCAGGTAGTACCAGGGCGGCTGAACATGCTGGTAGCGGTCGGTGGCAAAGCGCTCGAGGTTGTGCTCGAGAAAGAACTCTCGGAAGAAGGTCGGGTTCTGATGCTGGACGGCGATGAACCATGGCAGGACCATGGCGAAATACAGGACAACGCCGGGCCACCAGAGGGAGCGGGCGAGGATGGACCACTCGCGGCGGAGGAAGGCAAAGGAGGCCAGGATGGTGAGGGCCAGAAACGGGGCCACGGGGCCCTTGGCCAGGGTCGCGAGGCCGGTGAAGAAGTAGATGTCGTAGAGCCAGAATTTTGACCCGGTCTCATACCAGGCATACCAGCCGAGGAGTCCTATGGCCAAGGGGGCGGCCATTTGCATGTCGGTGGATGCGCCGCGAGAGAAGCCGATGATGCCTGCGCAGGCCACGGTGATGAGAGCGGCGTCGAGGTGGCCTCCGGGACGGAATCGTCGCATGTGGAGGTAGATGAGGCCCACCATGATGAAAGCGAAGGTGGTGGAGGGCAGACGGGCGCTCCAGTCGTGAACGCCGAACTCCTGGAAGGTGGCCATCGCGCGCCAGTAGTAGAGGGCGGGCTTTTCAAGCCAGGGATGGCCGTAGAGGTAGGGCGTGACACAGGCGCTGAGGCGGTCCTTGAGGGTGTGAGCAGAGTCGAAATGCCCCAGCATCTCCTGAGCGATCTGGGCGTAGCGCGGCTCGTCGGCGCCCACCAGACCCATGCCGGGCCCGCCGAGGTACGGTGTCAGACCGTAGGCGAGGAAGAATATCGTAAAAGCCAGAAAGAAAGCCACTTCGACAACGGTGGCTCCGCTGGGCAGCCGTTTCCACCCGGTTGCAGACGGTTCCGGAGCAGGCGGTTCCAGGGTGGTGTCCACTTTCAGCGTTTCTCCAGTTTCAGCGTTTCCGGTGCGTAAAATCTGCGGCGCAACAGGAATTCCCGCAATTCAGTGCAAATGGTATGGCATCTTGCCTGGACCCTGGTGCGCGGCGACAAAAAGCTGAAATCAAGTTGATATTTCGACAGGGTCAAGGCTAACAGATTCGTCTGAAATCTGAAGAGATCTTAGGCCTGTGCGTTCTTGAAACAGGCAACGGCGGGCCGAAGCTGGTTCAGGATCAGGTCGAGGGCGCTGGGGAGTGGTCCTTCGAGGGTGCAGCCGGCAGCGTTTTCGTGGCCCCCGCCGCCCAGGCGCGCGGCGATGGCGGCCACATCGACCTTGCCTTTGCTGCGTAGGCTGAGGCGGATGCGGCGCTCGGGCAATTCGCGCAGGAAGGCAGCCGCCTCAACACCAGCGATGCATACGGCGTAGTTGACGATGCCCTCGCAGTCTTCTTCGCTGGCACAGGTACGCACCATGTCGGCATGGCTCACGACCAGCCAGGCCAGGCGGCCTTCGCGCTGCAGGCTGCTGAGAGCCGCGCCGAGCAGCAGCATCTTGGCCGTGGAGGTGGAAAAGAAGACATCCTGGGCGATGCGCACGGGGTTGGCGCCGGCCAGTGCGAGGTCGTGAGCCAGGGCGAAGGTGGCGGCGCGAGTGGCGCCGTAGCAAAACCCGCCGGTATCGGTAAGGACCGTGGTGTAGAGGCAGGTAGCCATTTCAGGGGTGACGGTGGCCCCAGCGGCGCGCACCAGGCGATGGACGAGTTCTCCCACGCTGACGGCATGGTGGTCGATCCAATTGAGATGGGCAAAGGGACGGCCGGTAATGTGGTGGTCGATGCTAATGAGGAAGAAGGCCTCGAGGCCGCGCACCTTGGCGCGCTCCAGTCCGTCGCACTCCAGCAGAATGACTGCGTCGTAGGGTCCGTGGACACGCAGGGCGGTGCGAATGAATTCGGCTCCGGGAAGAGGGCGGTAGATGTTTGGAATGCGGTCGGCTGTGACCAGGTCGGTGCGCTTGCCCATTTGGTGAAGGAGCATGCCCATGGCCAGGATGCTGCCGACGGCGTCGCCGTCGGGCCGGGAGTGGGAGCAGACCAGGAAGCGTTCTCCCTGGCGCAGCGCCTGGAGAATTGCGGCGACAGCGTCCGGGGCGGTTTCGGGTTGCGCGGCGGCTGGGATGGAAGGCGGCGCGGAATGAGGCGAGCTCTCCATGCGGGCTACTCGACGGGAGGCTGAGGTTCGGCGGGAGTCTCCGGCGCCGCGGCAGGCTCGGGCTCGACGGGAGTCTTCTTGCGCTTGCGCGAACGGTCCATGAGTTCTTCGATGCGCGCTTGAAAGCGACCGGAACGGTCGGCAAGAAAGCTGAGGTCGGGCACATGGCGCACGCCCATGCGTTCCTTCAACTCGTAGCGGATGTAGCCTTTGGCGGCTTCGAGACCGGCAACGGTGTCGATTTCCGCCTTGACGATGTCGGGGACATTGCTGTCGACGGCCACGTAGACTCGGGCCGATTTGGCTCCGGGGTTCAACGAGACTTCGCTGACATAGCAATTGGCGATGCGCTTGTCATGGAGTTCGCCGTCGATCATGGTTCCGATTTCCAGGCGCAGCGTTTCGGCCACCCGGTCTTGATGATGTTTGCGCGCTCTGTGCTCTGGCATGGGTCCTCGCTCCTTCTCAAGGGTAAACGATGGAGCATCGTCGCGGGCCAGCAAGCGCGCCGGTCATAGCCCCGGGCAGTTTCGGGGACGTTCGTATGCGTAAGTCTTTTGTTTTCAACGCGTCAATTTGAGGTATTTCGGCATAAGCTGTTTGTTTGCTATAGGTTAGGTCGAAAACAGGGGAGGGGGTGGATTGGGGTGCCCGTATTTCCATGGGTGTTTTCGCGTTTCGGCCGCAAAATCTCTCCAAGAAGGCCGTTCATTTCTCTATGATGCGCCAATCGGGGCTAAATATCTGCAATTCCGACTGGGATCCGGGTGCAGGGCGAAGAATTGGATTGTCGGCTGGGAGATAAATCCAACACGCCTCCAGACGCCACGCGCGTTTTCAAACGGGGATCGTCTCCGCAGAGGCGACGATGCTCTCGGAGACTGCCTAGAAGCGGGTTAACTCTGCTGCTATCATTCACGGCATGCGGATTTCAGGCATTACAAGTGCGCTTCATTGTGCGACGGTGTCATGCGTGTTCGGGATCGTGTTTTCAATGGGCTTTGCCCAGCAGCAGACGACGACTACACCGCAACTGAAGCCAGTGCCCATGCCACAGGACCTGGCGGCCGATTCGTACGAGATCTACTCGCAGTTGCTGCCGGGCAATCAGCTCGAATGGAGTGACGCGCGGCGCACACAGTGGCTGGTGGAAGATACGACAAAGGCCGTGCCGCCGGACAGTCCATGTGCGACGGGCGGCATGATGAACCCTCACAAGGCCATTCAAGCGCCGCGGTCACGGCAGACGGAGTTTGACGAGGTTCTGGCCGATTTCGACCTGCGTTGTCATGTTCGATATCAACTCGACGCAGCGAAGCTTCGGGTCGAATTGCCTGTTCGCTTGCTCGATGAAGGAGCCCGGCAGCGTTACGTGCGCGGTGTCTCGGGTTTCATGCCTCCGAAGAACAACATCATGCAAGCGCCCCCTACTCCCGATGACTTCAAAGGCGCAGCCGGCATGCATAGCTTCACGGCGATTTATTTCAACCGTGCGCACACCTTGGCGATGACAGAGTTCGGCATGTACTGCGGGGGCCTCTGCGGAAACTGGCGTTGGGTTGTGCTGGAGCGCATCAACGGGCATTGGCAGGACTTGCCATGGGTACGCACGGTGACGTTTTCCTAACGAGCGGTGCTTTCTCTGTTGCAGGGGCTACAGGGTTTGCCCTTTGTTCACGATCAGAATTCGGCCTGGTTTTCAGGGAATGCACCGCAAGGGCCTTGCTGAGTTCTGAGATTCATCTCTGTCGTTTTCTGACACTCGTCTCTGTCGTGGGCGTTGTTGTGTGGGAGCGCCGGTGCCCCGTGCTGGGGTAGTATCAACGGAATTCTCGACCAACCGGGCGCGACTACTCGCTCAGGCGGCATGCCCGACGAATAAGGCTTGTCTCGCCCGTATAACTACGTGGATGGCAAAGTTCCTCGCTGACATATTCCCGGAACTGTCTTCCGAGCTTGCGCGGCTCCTGTTTGAACAGGGAGAATCCGAACTGGCAGGACAAGTCTCGGCGTTATCTGTGGTCGACCGATGCCGCTGCGGCGACGACTTTTGTGGAATGTTCTATGTGCTACCCAAACCAAAGGGAGCCTACGGCCCGCATCACCGGAACGTCGCATTAGCCCCCGAGCATGGGTGGTTGATACTAGACGTTGTTTCGGACAGAATTGCCGCGGTCGAGGTGCTATATCGAGATGCCGTCCGGCTCAGGCTCATGATTGAATTCCCTTGAAGCATTGGCAAAAGGTTGATCCGAGTAGGTCACCGGGCGGGTGGTCCGGGTGCCGGGGCGTAAGATGACCCACTAAAGCTGGGTACCCCAGGTGCCTCGCGAGGCACCTGGGGCACCCAGCGTTCTCGATAGGGCCAGCGTTGCGGCGGCGCTTTTCAGGCCCTCCCCGGCCATCTCCTGTGGCGCATGAATCCGGCCGACGCGGCCCTGGGTGCTGCAATTCGGGCCATGAAATCCTTCATCAAGGCGCGCCAAACGCCCGCTTCCGCCGGAGGTGCATTTTTTGCTTTCTGAGGGGGGCGCGGGTTGTTAGATTCGCATGTGATGCGATTTTTCATTGACCCCAAAAAACGCAAGATGGGGTACTTGCCGCTGGTTGCCGCCACCTACTTCATGGTGTCCGGCGGTCCCTATGGGATCGAGGACATTCTTGGGGGAGCCGGCTTTGGCAAAGCGATTCTGATCCTGCTGATTCTTCCTTTCCTCTGGTGTCTGCCCACGGCCCTGATGATCGGCGAGCTGGCCAGCGCCATCCCCGCCGAGGGCGGGTTCTACATCTGGGTGCGGCGCGGGCTGGGGCCGTTCTGGGGCTATCAGGAGGGGTGGCTCTCGCTTTCCGCCAGCATCTTCGACATGGCGATCTACCCGGCCATTTTTGTTCTCTACCTGGGCAAGTTCAACCCGACGCTGACGCTGGGCTGGCGGGGTTACGCGTGGTCGCTGGCGGTGGTGGCGATATGTTGCCTATGGAACCTGCGGGGGGCGCCGGCCGTGGGCGAGGATTCGGTGGGCTTGTTTGTGCTGCTGCTGGCCCCGTTTGTAGGGTTCGTGGTTCTCGGGCTTTGGCATGGATTCACTTTGCATCCGACGGTGCAATGGAGCCGGCCGGCTTCGGAATCGGCATTTTCGACCGCGGTGCTGGTGGCGCTGTGGAATTACATGGGTTGGGACAACGCTTCAACGGTAGCGCAGGAAGTGGAGAATCCGCAGCGCAATTATCCGCGGGCCATGATTGCGGCGACGGTTCTGGTGGCCGTCACCTATATCTTGCCTTTGGCGGCGATGGCGGTGGCTGGGCTCTCGGTGGACAGCTTCTCGACCGGCGACTGGGTGACCGCGGCGACCTCGCTGGGGGGGCCGGTGCTGGGCATGGCGGTGGTGGTAGGCGGCGCCATTACGGGCATCGGCATGTTCAATGCTCTGGTGATGAGCTATACCCGAGTCCCCATGGCCATGGCTCAGGACGGGATGCTGCCTTCGGCGGTGGCCAAACTGAACGGCCGCGGCGTGCCCTGGATCAGCGTCCTGCTTTGCGGACTGGCGTGGGGACTGGCGCTGAAATTGCCGTTTGAGCGGCTGATTTCGATTGACTTGATCCTTTACGGATCGAGCCTGTTGCTGGAGTTTGTGGCATTGATCGCGCTGCGCATCCGGGAGCCCCACCTGGATCGACCGTTCAAGGCCGGAAACCTGGCCTTCGCCTGTCTAATGGGAGCTGCGCCGGCTGGGCTGATCGGCTATGCGCTGTACGCCTCGCGGGACGAAAAGCTGGGGGGATGGCTGGCGGCGCCTTTGTTCGCCATACTCGTGGCTCTTCCCGGGCCGGCGCTCTATTGGCTTACGACAACCCGGCAGGCCCGGCGAAGGCTGGCGCCGGTGGCTGAGGGGCTTGGGCATGAGGCGCTTGGCAGCAGGGACTAACTTCGGTCTGCCGCGTCTTCAGCGATCCTGCGTTCGATGCTCCTCTTTCGCTCCGAACGCCGCTGGGGTTATCAGACAAATTCCAATCGGAGTTCAGGGATGGGGCGCGACGCGCTCGAAGAGCCGCTTTTGGCTTTACAAAGCCCGGATCCTAGAGATGGCAGCTTAGGCACCCTGCGAAACGACGATCTGCTGGCGGGGGCTAGAGCCCACCTTTCTTTTCAAGCATTTGCGGCACGACTGAAGTCGTGCCCTGTTACAAGACACAGCTTCTGAGGTGAGGCGTGCCTCGAAGCTTCGGCCCGAAGTCGTGCCCCGCCATGGAGCACAGCTTCCGAGGTGTGCGGCGAACATCCCTTGCCTGGCTGCGTTACCCTAAAGCGATATGGGCCGCATCCGCATACTTTCCGACCAGGTTGCCAATCAGATCGCTGCCGGCGAAGTGGTGGACCGGCCGGCCTCGGTGGTCAAGGAGCTGCTGGAGAATGCCCTGGACGCCGGCGCCAACCGCATCCGCGTCGAGGTGGAGGCAGGCGGCCGCCGGCTGATCCGCATTGCCGACGACGGGCACGGCATGAACCGCGACGACGCGCTGCTGGCCTTCGAGCGGCACGCTACCTCCAAGCTGCGCACGGCCGACGACCTGCTTTCGATTGCTACCTTGGGTTTCCGCGGCGAGGCGCTGCCTTCCATCGCCTCGGTGGCCCGCGTGACCCTGGAAACAGCCACGGGCGAGGGCGACAGCGGTACCCGCATGGAAATCGCGGGCGGCAAGATTCTGCACGTCGACGACGCGGCTTTGCCGCGCGGCACGACGCTGGCCGTGGCCGATCTGTTCTTCAACACTCCGGCGCGGCGCAAGTTTCTGCGCGCCGAGGCCACCGAACTGGCCCATGTCACGGCGCTGGTCACCCATTACGCACTGGTGTACCCGGAAAAGCATTTCGAGCTGCTTTCGGCCACCCACACCATCGTTTCTGCGCCGCCGGTAGCTCGCACCGCGGAGCGGATCTATCAGATCTTCGGCAAGGAAACGCTGTCCCAGCTTTTGCCCGTGGCCGCTGAAATCCCGCTGGCCCACGGCGGACTTCCCGAACCGCCTCCATGGAAACGGGATCCGGACGAGCCTGCACGCGACCCGGGACGGCTGCGTCTTTCCGGGTTCTATTCCAAGCCGGAGCTGCAGAAACTCAATCGGAACTCCATTTACATCTTCGTGAACAAGCGGCTGATCCGGGACCGCCTGTTGATCCACGCCATCACGGAGGCTTATCGCAACATCATTCCGCCCACCAGTTTTCCCGTGGTGTTGGCCTTCCTTGAGATGCCGCCTGAAGAGGTGGACGTGAATGTGCATCCGGCCAAGACCGAGGTGCGCTTCCGGCAGCAGAGCTTCATCCACGATTTTGTACGCGACAGCCTGCGCAACGCCATCATGCTGGCTCGGCCCGCTGCCGGGTTTCTGGCGGCGCACGCCTCGCCGGCCGCGAGCCCCTCGCTCATGCCCTCGTCCGGTTCCCCGCTTCCCGGTCCGCCGGATTCCGGCCCGGCCGACCTGCAGTCCGCCATGGCCGATGCGGAGCGTTTCGAGTTGACGCCGCGCATAGCATCTCCGGTCCCGGGCAAATTGCCTTTCGATGCCCGTGCGGCGAATGCGGGCGGCTGGGGTGAGCGCGAGGCTTGGGGGGTGGCCGCAGCGGCGTTGTTTCAGCCCGGGGCCTTGCCGCCTTCGGACGGATGCTCCACCAACCTGGCCAACGCGGTGGAGTATCCCGTCACTCCAGCCATGGCGACCGCTGCCGCAACGGCTCAGGTCGAAGCCGAGCAATCTGCCGCCACGTTGAATCATTTGGGGTCTTTGCGGCCCTTGGCGCAGCTTCGCGAGTCGTTCATTTTGGCCGCCGGCGACGACGGCTTGTGGATAATTGACCAGCATGTGGCACACGAGCGCGTTCTTTTTGAAAAAATTCTGCGCGACCGCCAGGTTGAAAAAGTGCAGCGCCAGAGATTACTGATGCCCATGGTGGTGGAACTGAAGCCGGCGCAGATGGTGGTGTTTGCACGCATTGCCGAGGAGCTGGATCATAACGGATTCGAGGTGGAACCGTTTGGCCCACAACAACTTGCGGTGAAGGCGGCGCCGGTTGGCCTGGAGGGTGCGGCGCTGGAGAGGATGCTGGCGCAGGTGATCGAGCAATCCGCCGGCGAATCGGGAGAACCGTCGCAGAATGAGGATCTTACCGCGCTTCGAACGCGCATTGCGGCTTCCATTGCCTGTCATTCGGCCATCAAGGTAAATATGCCGCTGGATCAGGTGCGCATGGAGTGGTTACTGTCGGAACTTGGAAAAACTAGCCACCCAACAAGTTGTCCCCATGGACGTCCAATAGCTTTGCTGTATTCTTGGAAGGAGATCCAGCGGGCCTTCCATCGGATTTGAATTGTTTGGAAGGTGGCCACCCTCCTCTCAGGAGTGAGGTAGCCCGGCGCCAACGCCAGCCTGGAAGTGAGGTTTTTCTTTGACAGCAGAGCAATTGGAAGCATCGCGCGCCGAAAGGTTGCGCCAGAACGGACACGGGACTCTCACAATCGAGGACGCCCGGACGTGGATTGAGGAGACTGGCTTATGTCTCTTCCTGCCCAAGCGGCAGTTTTCCTCTTCGATCGCACCCTCCTTTGTCGAGGCCATATCCGGCCAGCGGGACGCCACTCCCGATCCCAAACATATTGCATTAGCTGAAGAGCTCCTGGTACGTCTGGAACTCGATGGCGTTGCTGTCCGTCTTAATCTGCTCGGACAACCCGGAGAACAGCCCGACTTCGTCGTGGCCGGCTGGGTGTTGCCCTACGTGTATGCGCTCCGAGGCGACCGCGATTGGCGGCGTAGCCCCCAGTTGACAGGCTCGCGGCAGGTTTCGCCACTGGCCGTCCAGGCGTATAAATTCCTAGAAGCCGGCGATGCCACCATTACTTCACTGACTCACAAGCTGGGCAGGGAAGTGACCGAGACCGCTGTTCTGCGCGCCATCACCGAACTCTGGCAGCAACTTCGCATCATCCCGGTTGTGGGGGCCCCCGGCGAAGCAGCCGAGTGGCAGCTTCTCCGCCTGCGCTTTCAGAAAGCGATTGCCGAGGGAGCGTCCACTTCGCAAGTCACAGCGATCTCCGTGCTCGCCTCCATCTACCTTCAGGCCGTCATCGCCGCAACCATGGAAGAGGTCGAGCTGTTTCTGGCGCCTCTCACGGCGCGCAGCAAGGTACGGGAAGTGCTTCGCGGCCTGGTTGCGACCCGCCAGGTGCATACCATCTCACTTGGGCACGCGCCGCACTTTTACGTGGCCGGCACCCTGCCCGAGTTTGCAGTCGCTCCTACGCTCTATTCCAGTTCGTCCATGGGAGCCTCCGCATACTTCCTTCGTGCGCGCGAGCATGAAGAAGAGATGCCCGAGATTGAAGCGGCTGAAGTGGAAGAGCCGGCAGCCCCAGTCTTGATGGAGGCACGCAAGTCCACCGAGCCCCATACGCCCCGTCCGGCGGCTGTACGCAAGCCCGCTTCGGCGGGAAGTACGGCAACGGCGCGGCCGCACTTCAGCCGTCCCGCCCCACACGCCCGCGACCGCAAGCCCGCGCAACCATCCGGCGGCAATCGTTCCAGCGCACATCCTGGGCGGCGCGCAGGTTCTGAGGCACGTTCCTCCGCCGTACGGCCTGGCGCCACGCTTCCCGCTAACGGACCTCGGCCAGCCGGCAGCGCACCGCGCACCGCGAGCGTCCCGGGAACGCGGACCGCAAAGTCGGCCTCACCTGCATGGAGCCCGCGCAACGGACATGCCGGCGCCGCCAATGCGGGCGCCAACACCGGCACGGCCACGCGCACGGGCAGCAGCGTCTCCCGCAGCGCAAGCGCTCCTCGGACAGAGGCGCGCACGAGCCGCAAGCCTGCCCTGACGGCAGGCGCCAAGGCCGGCAACGGCAAGCGGTTCGGGTTCACCGCCCGGCCCAAGCAGGAGACGAAGAAGCGCGGATGACAGCGGAAGAAAGTCCATTGCACGCGTTTGAGCCGGCCCCGAAGATCATTGTCGCAATCGATGGTCCAGCCGGGGCCGGAAAGAGTACGATCGCCCGGCATCTCGCCCGGCATTTCGGTCTTCTGAATCTGGAATCCGGCGCCATGTATCGTGCCTTCGCCTTGAAGGCGCTGCGCGGCGGCGTCTCTTTGGATGAGCGCTCCGCGCTGGAAAGCCTGGCAGCGCAAACCAGCATCCGCCTGGAGCCGGGAGAGGAACAAAATCGCGTCCTGCTGGATAACGAGGACGTCACCGATCTGCTTCGCAACCAGACAGTCACCGATGCAGCCTCGCGAGTCAGCGTTTATCCTCCCATTCGAGCCTGGATGGTGAGCCTGCAGCAGCAACTGGGCGCAGAGGGCGGAGTGGTGATGGAGGGGCGGGATATCGGCACAGTCGTCTTTCCCAACGCCCAGGTCAAGATCTTTCTGGATGCGGCAGCCGAAGTACGAGGTCTGCGCCGCTTCGATCAGATGGGCCCGGCCCCTGCCGTGCAGCCGGAAGAGGTAGTGCGCGACTTGCGCGCCCGCGACGAACGGGATCGCAATCGTGCCGACTCGCCGCTCCGGCCGGCAACGGATGCAGTGTTATTGGATTCGACCAACATGACACTGGCCGAAGCCGTCGAGGCCGCGGAAGCCATCGTGGCCTCAAAACTCGGTCTAACCGAATCGGCAGGATCTGCTGCGTGAGCGTACCCTTCGATTCCAGTGTTCGTGTTGCAACTCTCTCGGGGCGTGTCCACGCCAGTGCCTCGCTTTCGAGGTAGTCCGGTGTCGGAAGCCCGGCAGTAGCTCACCGCAAGACAGGCAAGCCTGGCCAGCTGACACACGGCTTGAAGCGATGTTTCAAAACACCAATGGGCCGTTCACTCTAGAAACTGCGGTCGAGCCCCTTTTTGAATTGCTTGTCTTCTTCAGGTCGCAAATGGTTACGGCGATTGACGATTTCACGTTTCTTGGCGAGTTGCGGAGCAGTTCGAAAAAGCCTGTCGAGGAGAGTTCGGACAGGTGTCTTTCTGAGTGCAGACAATCCCGCAGCGGCTAGAGCGATTCCAGAATTGGTGTGCCCTATCTTGCATCGTGCAGGGTCGCCGCTCCTTGGGGTCGCGTCGACTTGAACGCTGCGGTTCCTGGGTACAGTCATTCTGGAATCGCTATAGACCGGTTCCACAATTCCCGTGCCCTTTGTAGTCTCGTGCAAGGTAGCTTTTTCTGAGGAAAAAGCTACTTGAGAGCAGTGGGTTCCAGGTACACCAATTGCGGAACCGGTGTAAGGCCAGCATTTATTTTCAAGCATTTGCGGCACGACGGAAGCCGTGCCCTGTTACAAAGCGCTGACTCTTGGCGAACCCTGAATCTCGCGGATGAGGCTCTCGATGCTTCAAGGCCGCTGATTCAAGGTTCATTCCTGCGAAAAGAAAAACTGCACATGCCTTGCAAAGTATGGGCTTTTGACGGGATCTTGTGTATAAGCATGTAAGAATAGAAGCTCTCCGACTGCGATTTTTTCCAATCGATGCAAAAGAGAAACATTCAGAGATTGAAGACAGCCTGTCGAGAACATACTTTTTTGAACCGAAGTAGAAACATACATTCTTGTAAATCTGGAGCCTACTATGGCGATTCAATGTCCCGAATGCGGATCATCGCGTTTTCATATCTCTCGATTTCGTATCGTAGACCTGTTCAATTTGTTTCTCCTGAGGTATCCGATACGGTGCCATGAATGCGATCAGCGAACCTCTGCGTTCATTTTTCAAATTCTGATGGAGAGACCGATTCCGAGAGTGCGAAAGAAATAGGTCTTGGTTTTTTGCGTCCAGCGATCGCATGTTCGAGTCATGAATTCTATCCTGTTGCTGACGAACCTCGGCAGGCTGGTTTCGACGGCACGGACCGCAATTCTCTCTGTGCGCCAAATGCCCCGTTTATCGCACATTCCGAACCGATCGGGGAATGGATTTGAAACCACGAGACGCAACCCGCAATGAGGGATGTTCCGAAAGGCGGTTGAGCGCGGTTCGTCCATCCTCTCTCCTCGGGGCCACTAACGCGCCACCGGCACTGCCCGCGCCCGGCAAAATGCTATAGGCTCTTAGTTGTATGGAAATCACCTGCACTCGCTGCCATCAGGCCGTATTGGCCGAAAACTGCTATTGCCCGACATGCGGCCTGCCCCAACTGGTGTATACGGCAGAGCTGCCCAGCGGACCGGAGCAGGCGGATCGCTGGACCGAGGCGGTGCGGGATGCCGGCAGCGTCGACTGGAAGCCGGCCATGCGCCTGGCCGCAATGCTCGCCGTTCCGGCGGGGGTATTGTCCAGTGGCCTGACTCCAACGGGCAGTTTTGGACTCTTCTGGATGGCGGCCGCGGCAACATGGACGGTGCTTCTTTACATGCGCAGCCAGCGGCCGGCCTGGATCACAGTCGGCGCCGGTGCACGTATCGGTCTGGTGACCGGCCTGTTGGCGGCATGGCTAGCCTTCGGGATCAACGGCGGCTCCCTGGTTGTGGAGCGCTATCTTCTGCACCAATCCAGCCAGATCGATGCCGAGTGGAAAACCACGGTGGACCTTTATCAGCAGACGATGATGCAGTCGGCTTCCGGCATGAGTTCGGCCGATGCGAGCCAGGTGCAGGCTGTTTGGGCCCAGGCATTTGGCAACATGCGTCAGCCTTGGGGCCATGCGGGGTTCGTCGCCTTCAGCTTTGCCGTCAACGCAGCCTTTCTGCTTTTCTTTGCCATTGCCGGCGGCGCCCTGGGCGCACGGCTGTCGGCTCGCAGCCGCCGTCCCGAGGTTTGAGACTCTTTTTCCCTTGCGCCTTGCGGCCTTGAACCGCGAAGATAACCGTCATTTCCAGCCCCGCCCGCGGGGCGTATTCTTTACAACTTCTCCACAACTTGCTCCGGAGTGGTGACCCCTCGTATCATCCGGCAGAGACCATAGCGGATCCAGAGTGACAGAACCCGGAAACCACTGCGCTCAAGTCGACGCGACCAACAGGGAGCGGCGACCTGGCACAACGCCAACGGGGCACAGCTACTCTGGATACGCTCGAGCGGCAAGAGAGCACACATGAGCGAAGCCCCAAACAAACCAAGCCTGCGCATCAAGGGCAGGTTGATGTCCGCCTCCGAGGTCGAGCGTACCCTGGTACGGCTGGCCCACGAGATTGTTGAAAAGAGCAACGGCAGCGATGGCCTGGCGCTGGTTGGCATCAAGCGCCGCGGTGTGCCCCTGGCAGAACGGCTGGGCAAGCTCATCTCCGGGATCGAGAAGCGCCCCATCGATACGGGGGTGCTGGACATCCAGTTCTATCGCGACGACCTTTCGACCGCCGGCGTGCGACCCGTGGTGACCGAGGGCGCCATTGGATTCGATATCGAAGGCCGCGATGTTGTGCTCTGCGATGACGTCCTCTATACCGGCCGGACCATCCGGGCCGCGCTGGACGCGCTGTTCGACCATGGCCGCCCGCGGCGCGTTCAACTAGCCGTGCTCATTGATCGCGGACATCGGGAACTGCCCATTGAGGCCACCTATATCGGGAAGCGCGTACCGACCAGCAGCCGAGAGATCATCGAAGTCAAGTTCCGCGAAGTCGATAACGACGAGCAGGTCCTGCTGGTGGAGCGGGTGGACTGAACGATCAAGACAGCTTTTAGCCTTTAGCTTTTAGCTGTCAGCTAAAGGCTAAAGGCTAGACGCTGGCAGTTGAAAGCTGAGAACTATGAACCTAGCCGCAACACCTGTCCGCCGCCAGATCCATCCTCCGCCTGTGCCCGCCTCGCCGTTTCCTTACAATCCCGGTTCCCTGCTGAGCGCTGCGGACCTGGACCTGGAAGGGCTGAGCAGGATTCTGCTTCGCGCCACCGAACTTGAAAACGAAGACCCGCTGGTTCGCGCCCGCATTCTGGCCAAACGCCGGGTGGCTCTGCTGTTCTACGAGTCCTCAACGCGCACCCGCACCAGCTTCGAGCTGGCCGCCAAAGGCCTGGGCACCGATACCACGCTCATCTCCAGCCTTTCCTCGAGCATTGAAAAGGGCGAGTCGCTGAAAGATACCGGCCTGACGTTGAAGGCCCTGGGTGCAGAGGCAATCATTCTGCGCAGCAACTCCTCGGGCGCGCCCTGGCTGCTGGAAGCCGAGACGCGGCTGCCGGTGCTGAACGGCGGCGACGGCATGCACGAGCATCCCACGCAGGCGCTGCTCGACCTGCGCACCATGCTCACGCACCTGCGTCCTGGGTTGACGACGCTCGCGGCCGACACGCTGGCCGGCGTCACCGTCACCATCTGCGGCGACATTCAGCACAGCCGCGTGGCCCGCTCCAACATGTTGCTGCTGCCTCGGCTGGGCGCGAAGGTGGTGCTCTGCGGCCCCAGGGAACTGCTGCCCGAGATAGCCGCCACCGCCGGTCCCGGCATCTCCGTCGAGCGCGATCTCGACGCCGCGCTGCGCCAGTCCCAGGTGGTCATGATGCTGCGCATTCAAGCCGAGCGCCTGGCCGGTCTGCAACTCGATCTCGAACAGTACAAGACCGGCTATCAGCTCACCGGGCAGCGTTTGGCCGCACACGCGTCCGAATCCATCGTGATGCACCCCGGCCCCATCATTCGCGGCCTGGAGATCACGGCCGGAGTGGCCGACGGGCCGCAATCCGCGATCCTGGAACAGGTCAAGAACGGCGTGGCCATCCGCATGGCGGTCGTCGAACGGGCGCTGACGGCGGGTAAAGAAAACGGAGGCCGCGCATGACGGCTCTTTTAATTCGCGGTGGTCACTTGATCGACCCGGCGGCGGGCATCGATGCCCCCAAAGACATCCTGCTCAAGGATGGCAAAGTCTCTGAAATCGCCGCTCCCGGCAAACTCAAGCCGGTCAACGGCACCGAAGTGCTCGACGCCAAAGGACTGGTGGTAGCTCCCGGCCTGGTCGACATGCACGTGCACCTGCGCGAGCCCGGCCAGGGCTATAAAGAGACCATTGCCACCGGCACGGCTGCCGCGGCTGCCGGCGGATTCACCGCAGTGGCGGCCATGCCCAACACCAAGCCGGTGAACGACTCGGCCGAGACCACCCGCTGGATGCTCTCGCCGGATCGCGGCGCCGTGGTGCGTGTGTTTCCCATCGCCGCCGCCACGCGCGGATCGAAAGGCGAGGCCATCAACGACTTTGCCGCCCTCAAATCCGCTGGTGCGGTGGCCGTGAGCGACGACGGCCTGCCCATTCTCAAAGACAACATCATGCGCGAGACCCTGGCCGCCGCGGCGCGCGTGGGGTTGAGCGTCATCCAGCATGCCGAAGACACGCGCATGACCCAGGGCGGTAGCATGAACGCCGGGGCCATGGCTTTCAAGCTGGGGTTGCGCGGCATGCCCGCCGAGGCCGAGTCGGCCATCGTCGAGCGCGACATCCGCCTGGTGACCGAGCTGCGCGACGCCCGCGCCCACTTGCACGTGGCTCACACCTCGACAGCCGCCGCCTTGGCCGCCGTGCGCCAGGCCCGCCGCAATGGCCTGCGCGTCACCTGCGAGGTGGCTCCGCATCACTTCCTGCTGACCGAGGAGCATGTGGGCTCCTATAACACCCACGCCAAGATGTGTCCGCCGCTGCGCTCGGCTGCCGACCGCGACGCCATGATCGAGGCCATTCTCGACGGCGTAGTGGACGCCATCGCCACCGATCATGCGCCGCACGCCGCCCATGAGAAGGAAGTGGAGTTCGAGAACGCCCCCAACGGCATCACTGGCCTGGAGACCGCCCTGGGCCTGAGCCTGCGCTGGCTTCACAAGGAGTGGAAGATGCCCCTGGGGCGCGTGCTGAGCCTGCTCAGCGCCCAGCCGGCCGCCTTGCTGGGCCTCAAGGGCCGGGGCACGCTTACGGTGGGCAGCTTTGCCGATGTGGTGATCTTCGACCCCAAGGGCGAGTGGACCTTCAACGCGCGCGAAACCCGCTCCAAGAGCCGCAATACGCCCTTCGACGGCTGGACCATGCTGGGGAAGGTCCGCTGGACCATCAGCGAAGGCCGCATCGCCTTCAAGAACGAGACGGCATAGGGGCGAACGAAGGAACCTTCGCTTGCCCGGTGCAGGTGGCGCAGGAAAAGAATCCGTCTATTTCCGCCGGACGGTCGTTTCCGGATAATGAAGCCGGGAAAGACGGCTGCCTTTCTAACGACAAACACGTCAATGTGTGACATCGATCACGACGCTTGTTCCCAACCTGTGAGCCATTTGCTAGGATGCTGGGATGAACCAGCCCATCGTTCTAGTGAGCGGCAGCAAAGGCGGAGTGGGGAAATCGCTTACCACCATGGCCTTGCTTGACTACTTTTCGGCCAACCACCGGTATTCCAAGCTGATTGACGCAGACACCAACAATCCGGACGTTCTGCGCTGTTACGGAAAGTCTTGCGAAGGCGAATTGCTCGATCTGGACGATGTGGAGGGCTGGATCCGGCTGGTGAACCTCTGCGATGCCGCACCGTTCAAGACCGTGGTGGTGAACACCCCTGGACAGAGCAACGCGGCGGTTGGCAAGCATGTGCCGATTCTGCTGGATTCCCTGCGCGAGCTGGCGCGCCCCATGATCACTCTTTGGGTGATCAATCGCCAGCGCGACAGCCTTGAGTTGTTGAAGGATTACATGGATAACACCCCGGGCCGCATGGTTCACGTGGTGTGCAACGGCTATTTTGGCGAGCAGCAGAAGTTCGAGCTCTACCGGGAAAGCCCCGTCCGTCAGACCGTGGAGACCTTGGGCGGAAAGAGCCTGTTTCTGCCCGACCTGGCTGACCGGGTAACCGACGAACTCTACGGCAAACGCACGACCCTGGCCGAGGCAGTCCAACAGTTCAAACTCGGCGACCGGGTTGAATTGCAGCGCTGGCGCACCACAGTAGCCGCCATGTTTGCCGAAATCGGGCTGTGACGGAAAAGCGAATGAAACCGGGTGCCCCAGGTCTCGCGGATAGGACCTGGGGGCGCAACATCGGGCCATGTTATATCGCGATATAACATGGCCCGAGCATGTATACCACGAATCTTCGCAAGGTCGGCGGCTCGATCATGATGGCGGTTCCTCCTGCCATTCTGGACGAGCTTCATCTCAAAGCCGGAGCAGCAGTGGGGCTGGTCGTGGAAGGCGACCGCCTCGTAATGCATTCCAGACCCAGGCCGAAGTACACGCTCGAAGAGCTGTTGGCTGCCTCCGACTATTCCCAGCCCCTGACGCCGGAGGAGCGCGAATGGATCGACGCGCCCCCCGTAGGCCGTGAATTGCTGTGAAGCGCGGAGACATCTATCTAGTCTCGCTTGAGACTACGAAGGGGCATGAGCAGCGGGGGCAGCGCCCGGTTCTGGTTGTATCTCCCAGTGGGTTCAATGAGCCGACAAAGCTGCCGGTTATCTTGCCAATCGCGGGTGGCGGTGAATTTGCTCGCTGCCTCGGTTTCGCGGTTCCTTTGACGGGTATTTTTACGACCGGAGTTGTACGATGCGATCAGCCGCGGGTACTCGACATCGAGGCGCGAGGCGGCAGGAAAGTCGATGCCCTCCCGCCAGAAACCCTTGCAGAGGTGCTAGCCAAAGTAATTACGCTATTCGAGTAGCGCAATGAACCGAAGGGCTTAGGCCAATCTTGCTTCTGGCAGCTTGCACCAAGCCGACCGCTATCCCTTGCGGCGGTAGAGGATCTGAAAGTCGTAGCCGGGGTTGGCGGGGAACAGGCTGGATACGTGGCGGAGGCGCTCGGCCAGGGCCGGGGCAGCCAGCAGGGGATATTCCCGCTCGCGCAAGTCGTGATAATCGAAGTCGACAGCGAGCGAAAGCATGTAAACCGCCAGCGCATCGGAGAAGGCGGACTCGAAGTAGCTGCTGCGGGAGCGCTCGTCGATGCCCTTTTGGCCGACGCGGCTGTCCTGCGCGCGGCGCCGTGTCTCCCAGGCATCCTGGCTGGTTTCGCCGCGAACCTGGGCTTCGGCCTGCGACCAGGCCAAGGCGGAAAAACTCTCTGGAACGCCAGCGGCTTCAACAAAGTTGTGGGCCACGTTGATGAAGAACTCGAATGCCAGGCCGAACCGGTCTTCCACTAATCGCGTGGAGAGGAACACCGCCTCGATAGCGCCCATCTGTGCGTTGCGATGGCAGATGGCGCGGTCGCCGAGGTCTACCGTGTACGACGGGGCGATCATGGTGTCGCCGGTATCGGCAATGGCCAGGGGCACAAAGTAGTAAGCCCGGTGCGCCAGGGCGGCGGACAGCGAAGCCGGGACGGCGCATACCAGCCGCTCCAGATCGGCGTCGGAGATGCGGGTCTCACCCCAGGCCGCGAATTGAATTCCATTGGTGGCTTTCGCCACGGTCGCGTGCGAAGCAACCTTCTCCGCAGGCCAAAGTTCGATTTGTGCGCTGGTCGTCATGCAAGCTGTATTCTAGACGACGGAGGCCAGAAGGATGCGCGAAACCGCAAAATCCCCACACCCGCGTGGCGCAACGGTTCTCGGTTTCCCGTTAGAGGGCTTCGGGCTGTTCACCAGCCTGCTGCTGGCCGTGGCCGCCGCCTTCTTCACATTCTTCGCGTCTACCTGCCTCGCCATCTTCTCCCTGCTGGCTTGGAATCAGATTGGGCACCATACGGTTGACTACGCGGACAGCTATCTTTACGTCGGCACACCGGCCGGGGTGGTGGTGCTGATTCTGGCGCTGCCGGTGTTTGGCGCGTTGTGGGTGAGAGCGCGACTGCGCAGGTAGGTTTTCCGCGCATTGTTTGGCAGAAAAAGAGCGGCCATTCTCAAGTGAGAATGGCCGCTCTTTTGGTTCCAATGGCCCGATGTCAGCCCTCAGGCCAGAACGCTAGTTTCCCGCCGGCTTGGGGTTGGCGCGGTCGTACTTGGCCAGCTTGATCTTGCTGGCCAGACCCAGCTTGGATAGCAGCCAGATGCCGTAGTAGTTGGGATCGACCTCATACCAGCGCAGACCGTGCTTTGCCGAAACGGGGTGCGCGTGGTGGTTGTTGTGCCAGCCCTCGCCGCCGCTCACCAGCGCCACCCACCAGTTGTTGCGCGAGTCGTCGCGGGTTTCGAAGCGTCGGCTGCCCCACATGTGGGTAGCCGAATTGACCAGCCAAGTGGCGTGGAGGCCCAGGGTCACGCGCATGAACGCGCCCCACAGCACCCAGCCGATGGCGTTGATGGGACCGCCCATCAGCCAGCCCAGGCCGAACAGCACGGCGCCGCTGGCCGTGAGCGGAACCCAGTGGTACTTGCTCAGCCAGACATGGTAGCGATCGCGGGCCAGGTCGGGAGAATAGCGGTTCAGCACATCGGTCTGGGCATGGGTTGCATTGCCGAAGAGCATCCAGCCGGTGTGCGCCCACCAGCCGCCCTCGCGCGGAGTATGAGGATCGCCCTTCTGGTCGCTGTGCTGGTGGTGCACGCGGTGGGTCGAGACCCAGAACATCGGTCCGCCCTCAAGCGCCAGCGTGGCGCAGGTGGCCATTACATATTCCAGCCACTTGGGAACCTGGTAGCCGCGATGGGTCAGCAGGCGGTGGTAGCACATGCCGATACCGACATTGATGGCCACCACATAGCCAATCAGCATGACCGTCAGGCGCTGCCAGGAGAAGAAGAAGAGGGCAGCCAGTGCTCCAACGTGGAAGAGGACAACAACGGTCAGCGTCAACCAGTTGATTCCGTCGCCGATGGTTGCTTCGCGGCCCATGCGAATCTCCGGCCGGGCGGTCGCCACGGGGGACACGGTTGCACAGGGAGGCTCCGGCTGGACCGGAATGGGGAAGCTGAGACCTTCGGGGGTGACTGCGGGGGAAGGGGTGGTTACAACAGAGATCATTCGATGCGACATCCTCGGAGAGTGGCGCCGTGCCCACCCTTTCCTTCGATTGTATAGGAGACTCTGCCTATACCACGACACGCCTGCGATTGTCTGTGATTCCGACGGACAAATAGGGACTTATTTGTGCAATTATGCTCACACGGCAAGGTGGAGGCAGCCGACCAGGTAGCCCGACACCCGCTTGGCTTGGGCTGGGGCTACGATGAAATGCCTTTCCGAGGAGGAGGCATTTCGGAGTTTCCCTGGTTCGTGCTCTCCCAGGTCCCAAACTCGGGACCTGGGGCAGCCAACATCGTCCATGCGGTCGGAGACCTAATTCGTGCTGGCAACACCGAATTCGCCGCCACCACTGACAAACAGCTGCTCGGCCCGTCCGCGCAGAACACGGTAGAGTGCAAACTGGCGCTGCGTTTCGCCGCGCAGCTCAAACAGCAGCTCGCCGCGGTTGTCGGCCATGGCGTCGACGGCATCCACAAGCCTCATGCGCGGGGCTTCGTCGAGGTGCGCGGCGTCGGTCACGTTCTTCAGCAGCACCTGCACATTGCCGTAGAGATCGGGTTGCGCCACCAGGGTCACGAACTTCTGTTGGGCTCCGGAGCCCTCGGTGTGCGCCGTCAGCACCATGGTGGCTCCGGAGCCATAGGCTAACTCGAAGACCCGGAATTGCTCGTCCAGCAGGGGCGCCGGCGGAGGAGGCTCTGGCGCTGGCTTGACCTTCCTTCTGGCGCCGGGTTTGGGCGCCGGCGCGGGAGGCGGTGGAGGCGCCTTCAGGCCCAAGGCATCGCGAGCCATGTCCTCCAACGAGGACCTCATTTTGGCTTCATCTTCCGGATTGGCCCAGGAAAAGTCCCAGGGATGTGCGGGGTGAGACTTTGCATCGGACACAGCCACGGCCTGCTGCATGTCGGGCGGCAGCCCCATCAGGCTGGGAACAACGCCCAGGTTGTTGCCGTTTGCCTTTCCGCGCTTCAGAAGGGGGCGATCGGGGTCGGTCTGCGTGGCCACCGAGTCCACTCTGCCGATGTCTTCTGCCGGCTTTTTCTTGCTTTGCTTCAGCACCGGCCGGTCGAGGTCGGCCGAGGCGCTGCTGCTGGCCGAACCGCTGTCGGGAGTGCCGCTGTCGTCTTTCTTGTGGAGCTTGGGCCGGTCAGGGTCGTCGCCGGCTGCCGGTTGGGAACTCGCGGTGTCAGAGCTGCTGGTGTCCTTCTTGTGCAATTTAGGCCGGTCCGGGTCGCTATCCGCGGCGGGCGCGCTGGAGGCGGTTCCGGAGCTCGCAGATCCTGCGGCGGGAGGATCGTCGGCGTGATGCTTGCGATGCAACACGGGCTCATCGCTCTGCGCGTCGTCGTCATTCCGCATCTGGGCGGCCAGTTGCGCAGGCGTTGGTTTCGGCTTTTCCGCAGGCATGGCCTTCCAGGTGCCATAGCCGACCCACGACCCCTGTTCCCGCCCCGAATTCTCAATGTCGAAAAGCCCTACCGGCTTGCCGTCCTGCTCCAGTTCGTATTCCACTTCGCCGGCCAGAGCCAACGGTTCGGGGCGGGACTTGTAGATTCCCCCGTCCTGCAGCCGGCCTTCGTCCAGCACCGCTACCGGCACAATGCGGCAGGTCTTCGGCTTGCCCGCCTCGCCGGTCCACTCCAGCACGGCCACGGAACGCAGCTCGGGGCTCTCTTTGCTGTTCTTGGCAACTTGCCCTGGATACTGCGCCCACCCCGGCACCGGGGCCAGCAACCCGGCCACGGCCAGAATCGTTGTTCCCGTCCATTTCATGTACCTGTGCTCCGTGCGCAATGACATGTGCCGCCCACCTCGGGAATAATTGATCGTGCCGGCCATTGGAGCCATTCTCCAGCGGCCATGAACCGGGATCGCTAAGCCAGGTGGCTTTCTGCCCATGGCGAAAGTAAGCTGAACCATGCTGCACCAAGCCTGAATCGACCCGTAAACTGGAGGAGCCGCTTGGCATGCCTTCGGAACTCAAGAGGAATCTCCCCATGGAACTGAATCAGAAAGTCGCCGACTTTACCCTGCAAACCGACGAGGACAAGACTGCAAGCCTCTCCGACTATGCAGGCAAACCTGTCGTACTCTTCTTTTACCCCAGGGCCGACACTCCTGGCTGCACGATCGAGGCCTGCGGCTTCCGCGACACCTTCAAGAAGCTCCAGGATGCCGGGGCCGTGGTGCTTGGCATCTCGCGGGATACGCCCAAGGCCCAGGCCAAATTCCGCGCAAAATACGATCTGCCTTACACACTCCTCGCTGATGTAGACGAGAAAGTCTGCAATCAGTTTGGCGTACTGAAGGAAAAGAACATGTACGGCAAGAAAGTCTGGGGCATTGAACGGACCACCTTCGTCATCGGTCCCGACCAGACCCTGCTGCACGTCTTCCCCAAGGTTAAGCCAGAAGGTCATGCGGAGGAAGTGCTGGCCTTGCTGGCGGAGCTGAGCCCATCGAAATAGATGCATCTGCGGCGCTGGCGGCGGCCTCTTTGCCGGGCCGCCTGCTGGCGCGCGCGTTCTTTGAGGACTCGCCGGACCGGGTGGCGCCGCGCCTGCTCGGCAAGGTGCTGGCGCACGCTACTCCGGCTGGCCTGCTGGCGGGCAGAATTGTCGAGGTAGAGGCCTACCTCGGGCCGCATCACGACCCGCCCGATCCGGCTTCCCACTCCCATCGCGGCCCTACGCCGCGGAACTCCGTCCTGTTCGGGCCCGCCGGTCATGCTTATGTCTATGCCATCTACGGCCGCTACTTCTGCATGAATATCTCCTGCGAAGCCGACGGTCTGGCCGGCTGCATCCTGGTGCGCGCGCTGGAGCCGCTCACCGGAGCTGAGCAAATGGCGCGGAACCGCGGCCTCGCTCCGGCATCCAGGGTCGCTCCGAAACTGGCGCGGCAGCTCACTTCCGGTCCTAGCCGCCTATGCCAGGCGCTCGGACTTACCCGGCAAGCACATAACAGCCTCGATCTGCTCGATCCGGCCTCGCCCCTTCAAGTTCGGGACGACGGCTGCCTGGTCCCTGAAGCCCTGGTGACAGCGCGCATCGGCATCAAGGATGCGATCGACTGGCCCATGCGGTTCGCCATGGTGGAGCACCACTGTGTCTCGGGTCCGCGCCGATTAACGGGAGAACGGGTCTTCTTCCCTTAGAATTGCGTCCATCTGTATACAACATCTCAACTTGTGAGGAAACCCTCCGCTTGAAGCTCTCTTCCCTGTCGCTTCCTTCATTGGCCACCGCCCTTCTGACGGTGGCCCTGTTCGCGGCCTCCGCTCTAGCCCAGGCCCCGCAAGCGGGCGCCCCACCGGGTGGGGCCCCTCCGCCGAAACACGACCATCCGGCGCCCACAAATCTCAAGGTCTTGCCAAAAGACCTTACCGGCGAGCAGGTTCACGAAATCATGGAGGCATGGGAGGCGTCACTGGGCGCCAAATGCGGAACCTGCCACACCCCGGATCCCAAGAACATCGGACCCAACGGCAGGCCGCGGCTCAACTTTGCCGACGATTCCAGGCCGGAAAAGGCCACGGCGCGCCTGATGTACACCATGACCCAGGACATCAACCGGAACTACGTCTCCAAGGTCGAGAACTCCGGCGAGCCGGTAACCTGCGGAACCTGCCACCGCGGCCATTTGGGCCCTGAGCCGTTTGTGATTCCGCCGGATGACGGCCCACGCCCGCCGCAAGGCACTGCGCCCGCAGCGGGGACAAGTGCACCGAAGGCGAAGTAGCCTCGAATTCAATCGGCTGACTTCCTAGACAGCAAAGGGGAGCGACCTATGTTGTCATGAAGTCAGCAGGTTAGCGACCGCTTCGCGGTCATCGCGAGTTCGCGAGTTAGCAGGGTCTTGGCCGGGGCAGGTTTCATTCTGCGCAGGTCGCCGAAGCCAGCGGGGGACTGTCACACAACAACGGGCTTTCACAATCGGTCGACACCATCAAGACGAGCGGCCCTGCAATGGCCAAACGAATGAATATCCTGCGCAGGATGTGCAGACTTAGATCGTGGGGTTCCGCGCGCCTCGCACAAAATCCCCGCTGTTCCCGCCAGACTTGGCCTCGAGCCGCACCTCGCGGATTACGATGCCCTTGTCCAGGGCCTTGGTCATGTCGTAAACCGTCAACGCAGCCACGGCCGCTGCCGTGAGGGCCTCCATCTCTACGCCTGTGGGGCCTACTGTGGCTGCGGTTGCGGTGATGCGTACGCCTCCTTCAACCAAGTCCGCCTGCACGTCGACATGCGAGAGCGGCAGAGGGTGGCACATGGGGATTAGATCGGCGGTGCGCTTGGCCGCCTGGATGCCGGCGAATCGCGCCACCTCCAACGGGTTGCCTTTGGGGTTGGCAGGCAAAGCAGCCAGTACCGGAGCGGATAGTTCCACAAACGCCGAAGCAGTCGCGCTTCGCCGCGTGGGCTGCTTGGCGCTCACATCCACCATCCTGGCCTGACCCTTGGCGTCGAAATGCGATAGCTCGGACATGTGATTGCTCCTGACGGTGGGAAGTGAAGAAGTGAGAAAGTGAAGAAGTGAGCAAGTGAAGCCGGGTGGTCGCAGTCTCCAATGTGAACCTTCGGGAGACTCCAAACCTCGAAGCTTCGAAACACAGACCACCGATCTGGCTCGTGCCTTACGGCATAAGCAGAATCCGCACAATCTCGTCCTGCTCGAAGCGGTGCACTCCCTCCGGCACGCAGATGAAGCAGTTTGACAGCGCCAGCGCGGCCACGTCGCCCGAGCCTTGGGTCGACACGCAAACCACATCCGGCAACTCGCTGCCCTCGCCAAATGTGCAGCTGGCCGGCAAAAAGCGCGTTAGCCCCTTCTTTCCATGCTGATGAGCTGCCGATGCCAGCCGTGCCAAGGCGAAGCGCGGCCCCGGAGTCAGGCTTCCCGCGAGCGCGCCGAGCACAGGCTGCCCAAACAGCAGGAAGGTTACTGCGGTAGAAACGGGGTTACCGGGTAATCCGAAAAGAGGCACAGGGGCTGCTTCGCCGGATGAGCCCTTGCGGGGCAGTTCGCCAAAGACCAGCGGTTTGCCGGGCTGGATGTGAACGCCGGTAAAGTGGAAGGTTCCGCCAGCGCGCGCCAACGCCGGCTCGACCAGGTCGAATTTTCCAGCCGAGACTCCACCGGAGATGAGCAGCATATCCGCCCCGGCGGCCAGGGCGAATAGACGATCGAGCGATTCATCGGTGTCCGCCGCCGTGGGCAGAACCCATGGTTCGCCGCCTGCCGCGGAAACCAGCGCAGCCAGCATGGGGGCGTTGGAGTTGCGAATCTGTCCTGGCGCGGGCGCCGAATCTACCGGAACGAGCTCGTCGCCGGTGGTTAGAATCGCCACCCGAGGCCGGGCAAACACTTCAAGCGCGTCATACCCGCAGGTTGCGGCCAGCGCGACTTGGGCAAAGTGGATGGGAGTTCCGGCTGCCAGCAACGGGTCGCCGGTTTGAGCCTGAGCGCCTTGGGCTACGACATTTTCGCCCAGGGCAAGGGTGCGGGGCGGCAAGAGCCATACTTGGCCGCTTTCGACCTCAGCGTGCTCCACCATCATCACCGCGTCGGCTCCGATGGGAACCGGTGCGCCAGTCATGATCTCCCAGGCGCCGCCAGGGGGCAGAGGGCCGGCAGGCGCCGATCCTGCACGGGACGAACCGGCGATATCCAACAGCATGTGGGTGGAAGCCTCCGCGGCCCGGCAGGCAAAGCCGTCCCGCGTCGAGCGGGGAAACGGGGGCTGATCGCGGTCGGCATGGAGGGTTCGGGCCAGTATCCGGCCCATTGCGGCACTCAAACCAACCGTCTCGGTCGGGGGCCTCTGGAACAACCGTTCGGCCGCATAATCGGCCACCAGTAGCGACGCATCTTCGTAACTTGGAAGCGTTCCGTCCATGCTTGGATTGTAGTTTGTCGGGAAAGCCCCATGCAGGAGGTTTCCGATGGGCCAGAAAGAGCAAGGGCGCTTCCGTATGACGGAAGCGCCCTTGCCGCGGTAGAACCGAAAGTCCGATTACTTCTTCTTGGGCTTGTCGGCCTTGTAGGTGGTGTCGATCTTGGTCTCGAAGCCGGCGAGGATGCCCTTCACTTCGGGCGCATACATGCCAGTCGGCGCGATTTCCAGATACTTCTGGTAGGCTTCCAGGCAGCCCGGGGGCGCCACGATCTTGCCCGACTTGGGGTCAACGGTAGCCTTCTGGATGAGTCCCTGGCCCTTCAGGTAGTAGAGAATGGGCTGGGTCGGATCAGCCGCAATTGCCATATCTGCTGCAGCGACCTGAGCGTCGGCATTGTTCATCTGGAAGAACACCACGGCTTCGTTCTTCAGATAAAAGGCGGCCTGCGTGGGGTTGATTTTTGCTGCTGCTTCATAGGCGGCGTTCGCTTCGGGAACCTTGCCTGCGCGAGCATAGATTTCGCCCAGTCCGGCATTGGCTGCGCCTTGCGTGCCTAGATTCGGCTTCTTCGCCGAGGCTTCCAGTTCCAGGGTCTTCTTGTACGATGCTTCCGCTTCGTCGTACTCTTTCAGTCCAACCTGAGCCTGTGCCAGCTGGGCCCAAAGGACGGACTCGTTGGGCCGAGCAGCGGTATCCTTCTTCATCAAAGTTTCGATCTCGGTGTACTTCGCGGTCTTGATCTCCGCGATCTTGGCGTCGATGTCCGCTTTGGTGGCGGTGGCGCCGAGGGCCGCTCTTGCCGTCACAGAGGCCGCATCTGCATCCTTGAAGTCCTGCGCGGCGGTGCGGATGTCGGCGTTGATGTTCTTGATTACCTCGTTGGCTTTCAGGGCCTCGGAGTTGCGCTTCTTCAGTTCTTCGAGCTGCTTCTTCTCATCGGGGGTAAGCTTGTCGATGAAATCCTTCCGGGACATGTCAATATCCTGCATGACATCCTGACCGGCCACCAGTTTTACGCCCTCAACCGCATCGACCATCTTGTCGGCCGGAGTTTCCGGCTGGCGGTAGATCACCATGTAGGTGCCGGGATTGGCGTCGCCTTTGTAGTCGCCGCTGGCATCGACCGGGAAGGTGTACTTGTTTGTGTGGCCATCGTCGTTTGACAGGCTCACCGTTCCAGCGGAGGCCGAAATTCCGGTTGGGTTGGTGACGTGGCCGTGAATCTTGGCCGTAGGCGCGGTCTGCGCAAGCGCGGGCAGCAGGGCAAATGCCAGCAGGCCCAGCCAAATTGAAATCGTGCGTTTCATGTTCTTCTCCTTGGGAGCGGCGGGAACGAGGCTGCCCGCGGGCTCGAATAAATCATACTGACCAGCCCACTCTCCGGTCGGCGTCGACAGCATTCGCCAGGGAATGTGTCCTTGCAGCCGAAGGTCCGAGGTGGCACGAAAACAGCAAAGACGCCTGCATCTCCAGCGGCCAGATTCGACTCTGTCCGGGAACCGCACACGCGTAATCCCACTTGCGGAAGACTCCCGCCAGCAGGACTCAAGTTAAATCCAATCGGCTACCCAACACAAGAGCTTATAGCCCGATGCGCCATGGCCATACGGCCCACAAAAGTGCGATCTTACAAAATCGAATGGATGCAAGCTGGTTGCAAGGCGCCTACCGAGATTCCGCCTTGAATCGCTTCACTGCGCAATCCTCTCTATCCTAGAGCGATTGAAACAGGACCACATGTGGCCTGTATCACACCCTAGAAAGAATCTCCTGTGGCAGACCCTAGAATGAATCTATGGCTACCACGATTCGCCCCGCCACCCCTGGGGATATCCCGCAGATTCTGGCATTCATCCGGGGACTTGCCGCTTACGAACGCGAACCCGACGCCGTAACCGCAACCGAAGAGGGCCTGCTGCGCGATGGATTCGGGCCTAACCCTTTTTATTTCTGCCTCATGGCCGAGCATCAGGGCAGGCCTGCAGGCTTCGCGCTTTACTTTTTCAACTACTCCACCTGGATGGGGCGTCCCGGTCTTTACCTAGAAGATCTCTTTGTTCTTCCGGAATTGCGCGGATTGGGCATCGGCAAGGCGCTGCTGCAACGCGTAGCCGCCATTGCCGTGGAGAAAAACTGTCCCCGCCTGCAATGGGAGGTCCTGGACTGGAACACACCCGCCATCGACTTTTATCGGGCCATGGGCGCCGAGTTTCTCGACGAGTGGCGCAACGTGCGGGTCTCCGGCGATGCGCTGGCGCGGCTGGCCACCTGCGATGGGGCCGCCTGCGATGAGGCCACCTGCGATGGGGCCGCCTGCGATGAGGCCACCTGCGATGAGGCCACCTGCGGTGGGGCAGACGGCGCTTGCGCGCCATGAGGTTCGGGGCTTTCCCCGATTTTCAGAAACACCAAGCATGCGCGGGTAGCAACGACCGCACCAAGCTCCGCTGAGGATGACAGATAATGAATCGGATTCGAATAATTGGCGGCGGACTTGCCGGACCTGAAGCGGCTCTGACGGCGGCGCGTCTGGGCTGCCAGGTGGACCTCTACGAGATGCGCACGATGGTCGACGGAAAGCCGCGACTCACGCCGGCGCACCAGACCACAGAGTTTGGGGAACTGGTCTGCTCCAACTCGCTCAAGAGCGAATCGCCCAACACCGCGCCCTGGCTTTTGAAGCAGGAGATGCGCCGCGCCGGCTCAGCCCTCTTGCGCATCGCCGACGAGACGGCCGTTCCCGCAGGGCACGCGCTGGCTGTCGATCGCGTCGAGTTTTCCCGCCGCATTGCCGAGGAAATCGCAGCCAACCCGAACATTCGCGTCTTTCGCGAGGAAGTTACCAGCCTTGACGAGTCGCCGGATCAGAACGAAAACGGTACGAAGTACACGATTCTGGCCACAGGCCCGCTCACCTCGGACGCCTTGAGCGGAGAGATCGAGCGCATCACCGGATCCGGCCATCTGGCCTTTTACGACTCCATCTCTCCCATCGTCGAGACCGACTCCATCGACATGGAGAAGGTTTATTTGGCCGCCCGCTGGGACAAAGGGACGGCCGACTATATCAACTGCCCCATGGATCGCGCCGAGTACGAGCGCTTCATCGACGCGCTGCTGGCCGCCGAGCCGGCCGAGACCAAGGACTGGGAGAAGGCCGACTACTTCGAGGGATGTTTGCCTATCGAGATTCTGGCCAGCCGCGGCCGCGATACCCTGCGCTTCGGCCCCATGAAGCCGGTAGGCCTCATCGATCCCCGCACCGGCCGCAGGCCCTGGGCCGTGGTGCAGTTGCGCCAGGAGAATCTGCGCGCCGACAGCTACAACCTCGTCGGCTTCCAGAACCACCTCAAATTCGGCGCACAGGCCCAGGTCCTGCGCCTCATTCCCGGGCTGGAGAATGCCCGCTTCCTGCGCTACGGCCAGATCCACCGCAATACGTATATCCAGGCGCCGCTCCTGCTGGACGAGACCCTGCGTCTCCGCAAGCAACCGAACCTATCCTTTGCCGGCCAGCTTTCCGGAGTCGAAGGGTATACGGAGTCCATTGCCACCGGCCTGCTGGCGGGGATTTATGCCGCGGCATGGGCTCGCGGAGAAGTGCCTACTCCGGCGCCGCGGGCCAGTGCTCTTGGCTCGCTCGTTCACTACATCGTTCACGCCGACCCCAAGCACTTTCAGCCCGCCAACATTACCTTCGACCTGCTGGAACCCCTGGAAGAAGAACTGCGCAAGACCATTCGCGACAAGAAGGAGCGCCATCGCATGGTGTGCGAACGCTCGCTGGCGGCGTTCGATCGGTGGTGGGCGACGGCTGCGAACGCTGCTTTGCAGAACAGACAGGATGCGCTCGAACGTTCTTGAGAACCGGCTACGATGCGCTGGAGGGGATTCATGCGTAGAGATGTTGTTCTGGTGGCCGTCACAGCGGGCGGTTCAGCGCTATGCTGGTGGCCTTTCTCGATGATGCAAACGCCCGGCCAGAGTCACCTCTGGTTCCTCCCCTACCCGTTCATCGCGCTTTTGGCCGGCTGTGCGACTGTCTTGTCGGCGGGACGCTGGCTTCGCTTCGTGGTTGCCTCTTCCGCGGGCGCCTTTGCCGGCATAGTGAGCGGCGGCGTCATCTGGCCGACGGAAGATGGGATTGCTCAGTCCTATCTGTTGCTCGGAGCTGCCATAGCGACGCTGGCGGTGACGCTTGTGTCAGCCCTCGCGGGCCTGGCGGGACGACTATTATCGACGCGCTGACGGTATTGGATGTTTGGCGGAGCCCGGTGCCTCATGCGATTGCGGAACTTCACCCTTACCATCCGCGTAACTGAGTGGTACCCTGTGCCTTCCCGGAAAGGACTCATATGCGCAACCTCTCAGCAGCCGATGCCATTTCACCAGCCATTCAACGCACCAGGGAGTTTCTCTTCAGTCCATTCAGATGGGGAACTTATCTGAAGCTCAGCCTGGTGGCGATCGTCACGGAAGGGCTGGGGAGCAATCTGCGCTCCTCGTCGCATGGCGGTCAGCCGTCGGGGCATGGGCCCATGATCACTTCGCCCCTCAGCCTCCATCCGGAATGGATCGCGGCCATTATTGCAGCTGTGCTGGTTTCGATGGTCTTTTTTGCCGTGGTGTTCTATGTGGTCACGCGGCTGCGCTTTGCCTACTTCCATTGCCTGGTCACCAAAAGCAGAGACATCGGTCCGGGTTGGCGGTTTTACGGACCGCAGGCGATGCGCTTCTTCTGGCTGAATGTGGTGGTGGGACTCTCCTTTTTGTTTCTGGCGATGGTGGCCGCATACCCGTTTGTGACGGGAATTGTGCGCCTGTTTCATGAGACACCGCCGGGTGGCCATCCGGATATCGGTTCCATGCTCATCCTCGTGTTGCCCATAATTCCCGTCGTCCTCTTGCTGGTGCTGCTGGGGGTCCTGGCAGACCTGGTTCTGCGCGATTGCATGCTGCCTCATTTCGCATTGGAGGACGCTACGGCGGGGGAGGCGTGGGCTCAGGTTTGGGCTCGCATCTTGGCCGAAAAGAGGCAGTTTCTGGCCTATGCACTGCTCCGCGTGGTGCTGCCGACCATTGGTATGGTGGCCCTGTTCATCGTGCTGATTATTCCGGGGCTCGTGCTGGTGGGTTCGTTGGGGGCGATCGGGTACGGTATTCACGCGGGGTTTGCCGATGCCACCGGGGGTGCCGCCGTGGCCGGCTTCGCGATCCAAGCCCTCTTCGGGGTCATTGCCTTTGTTCTGGCGGTGCTGGCCAGCATTTGCGTCGGAGGCCCTTTGAGCACGGCCGTGCGGGAGTTCGCGCTGGTTTTTTACGGCGGCCGGTACCAGCTCTTGGGAGACCTGCTCTATCCTCCCCTTCCTCCAACGGCGATCCCCGGGATGCCGCAGATCGTTTGACGCTGGGTGTCTCGGGTCACCCCTTTGAGGTGCTCGATTCGGTGATCGAGCTTGGTGGCAGCCCACCCTTCGCTAGAGCCTGTTATGAACTTTCCCACGAGCGGCGCTGGGAGCCAATTCTTCTCGGATCGAGGAGCGCGGAGCGACGAATATGGAGTATCTTCGAGCGACACGTGACGACGAAACGAGGGAAATTGGCCCCAGCCCTCCGGCTTCCACCCCAACGCGCAAAGTTCGCGCGCCGGGGACCCCGGCTTCCACCCCAACGCGCACAGTTCGCGCGCCGGGGACCCCGGGTTGCGGCGCAAATCGGGCCATACTTCGTTG
>Ga0181520_10001444_pt1 | contig 48316 bp, 41 predicted proteins | sample PEATcosm2014_Bin_29_FD_132451 | JGI IMG/M metagenome (GOLD analysis project Ga0181520, IMG submission 132451) | Peatland microbial communities from MTU Mesocosm Facility, Houghton, MI, USA - PEATcosm2014_Bin02_30_metaG | ecosystem: Environmental > Terrestrial > Soil > Wetlands > Peat | place... | reverse complement strand
TGAGCTAATCGGTTTGCGGCCGCGCAACTCCGGCGGGAGATTGTCTTAGCAGGACTGCTGTCGGTGGCTCAATTTGACGGTGACTCTCAAGCGAGTCTCGCACTGCGCGCCTATCTTTCGCTGGTTCGTTCTCCCTTGAGTGTCTTTTGTGGCGGATGCTGCGCGCGGTTGCGTGAGCAGCGTGTAGATGCGGACAAGATTGAGATACGCGTCCTCTAAGGAGAAAACGAATGATTGGCAACTTATTCGTGAAGGACGGTTGGCGGCCGGTTGGATCGTTGGCCTCGCTGGGGAGCTTCGTGGCCGTGATGCTCACAGCTTCGCTCCAGGTTTCACAAACGGGGAAGCTTTTCTGTATAGCGGCGGAACAATACACGGTCTGGGGACCATTGGCGGCCCGGTACTTTGCAGGACAAGGGGAAGTTAACTTTTAAGGTCTGACCCTGCGCGCGGGAGTTGGTATCGATGGCACACAGTTATTCATCGCGGACGACTCCGCTGATTTATCACCTTCGAATAAGATCCTGGCCAATGCAGTTAAAGAGACTCCGTCCGAGATCGAGTTTGGCCGTCGGATTCGCCGCGGCTATCGCGATTCTCAGTTCTGCCGGCGCCAGTTGGTCGCAATCTACCTACTGGCAGGTCACGACAGGTTCTTGGTCGGCTTCGTCGAATTGGACCAACGGCATGCCGTTATCGAGCGGCACCGCATATATTGACAACGGTGGGACTGCTACCATCACGTCGAACGCCACATGTGGCGGGCTGTACGTCGGCTACAACGGCCGCACGGCCGGGGCCGGAGCCATCGTAATGACTGGTGGCAGCTTGTCTATTCCCCTGACCTACGACTACGAGGGCGTTGGCTACGAGGGCACAGGCACGCTCACGCAGTCAGGCGGGACCAACGCAAACTCCGGAGAACTCGACTTGGGGTACGGCCCGGCTGCCAGCGGAACGTACACCTTGAGCGGCGCGTCCATGTTGAGCACCGATGGATTATTGGTTGGCGATGGCTGTGGTGCTCACCGTCGTGCCGGAACCTTCGACGCTGGTGCTGCTGGGGGTTGGGGCGATCGGACTGTTGGGTTGCGGTTGGCGGCAGAGGAACTTGAAGAGGAGGTTGTGACAGAAAGATGGGGACAGAGAAATACATTTTCCTGTCCCCTCATTTTTCTGTCATCATCGCCGGATTTACAGGCTTGAGGAGATTTCAGATGAGACGTCTGACTACTGCTTTGGGTGGTTCTCGTTATTATCGAAAGTGGAAGTGGTGTACTTGGGTCGTTTCGATCGGCACGCTTGTTCTGCTGGCGCTGCATTCAAGGGCGGCTAATGCCCAGGCCCTTACGCCACTCTGCTCGTTCAACGGCAGCAATGGAGGATATTCCTCTGCCGATTTGACGCTCAGCGGCAACATGCTGTACGGGACGACCGCCTACGGCGGCGCCTATGGCGACGGCGTTGTCTTCAGCCTCCCCGTGAGCGGCGGCAGCCCAACCGTGCTGACCTCGTTCAACGGCAGCAACGGCCAATGGCCGTACTACGGGGCTTTGGTGCTCTCCGGCAACACCCTGTATGGGACGACCTCCCACGGTGGGGCCTACGGCGACGGAACCGTGTTCAGTCTCCCCGTGAGCGGCGGCAGCCCCACCGTGCTGGCCTCGTTCAACGATTGTCCGTTTGCTGGTCTGACGCTCAGCGGCAACATGTTGTATGGGACGACTATTGGCGGCGGTGCCTCCGGGGACGGCACGGTCTTTAGCCTTCCCGTGACGGGCGGCAGCCCCACGGTGCTGGCCTCGTTCAACGGCAGCAACGGCAAATCTCCCGAAGCCACCTTGACGCTCAGCGGGAACACCCTGTATGGGACGACCGCATACGGCGGCGCCAATGGGGACGGCACGGTCTTCAGCGTTCCCATAACCGGTGGCAGCCCCACCGTGCTGACCTCGTTCAACGCCAGTAGCGGCGAATATCCCAACGCCATTACGCTGGCTGGCGGGATGCTTTACGGGACGAACACAGAGGGCGGCAACCTGTCGCTGAACAACGGCTTTGGCTACGGCACCGTCTTCAGCCTTTCCGTGAGCGGCGGCAGCCCAACCGTGCTGGCCTCGTTCAACGGCAGCAACGGCGGGGCTCCAGATTCCATTTTGACGCTCAGCGGAAACACCCTGTACGGAACGACCAACGGAGGCGGTGTCTATGGGGACGGCACGGTCTTCAGCATTCCCACCAGCGGCGGTACCCCCACGGTACTGGCCTCATTTAACGGCAGCAACGGCAATGGTCCCCTTGCTGGTGTGACTTTCAGCGGCAACACCCTGTATGGGACGACCGAGATGGGCGGCGCCTACGGCGACGGCACGGTCTTCTGCCTGCAGATTAACTCCTCCGAGCGGACTTGGATCGTGGACGCCGGCGGCAACTGGTCCGCGGTTGCCAACTGGGATAACGGTACAGCAAACGGGAGCAATGTCCAGGTCAATTTCCTCGGGGCGATCACTGCGCTGAGAACGGTTACGGTCGACGCAGCCGTGACCGCAGGGGCGCTGGTGTTCGATAGCAGCAACCAGTACACGATAGCCGGGTCCCAGGCCATCACGTTGCAAGCCAGCCCTGGCAACGCCGCTATCGATGTCGTCAACGGCAGCCACGCGATTTCCACGCCACTGATCCTGGCCAGCGCCACGGACGTGACCGTCAGCAACGCTGCCGACACTTTGACGCTCAGCGGCAATATCAGCGGCGCCGGCATGGCGCTGAACAAATATGGCGCCGGCACGCTGATCCTCGGTGGCTCGAACACAAATAGCGGCAACACGACGATCAGCGCCGGTACCGTGACCCTGGCCAATCCCCTGGCGGCGCAAAACAGCACTGTCAACCTGACAAACAGCGGCACTCTGGGATTCGCCGCGGGAAACACCAGTCCGATACTGGGCGGTCTGACAGGGCCCGGCAACATTGCCTTGACGACCGCCGCCGCGGAACCCGTCACGCTCAACGTGGGCAACAACGGGCAGAGCACGACCTACGGCGGCGTTTTGAGCGGCGCGGGCGGCCTGACCAAGCAGGGCGCCGGCACCCTGGCGCTGACCGCTGCCAATACGTACAACGGTGCGACCGTCATCAGCGGTGGTGTCCTCCAACTGCAAGCGCCTGGCGCTGGCGGCGGCATCGGCATCCATTTTGTAGGCGGCGGAAGTCCCGTCACCGGTTCGGCGGGAGTCGTGGCCATCAACAACTGGAACAACGAGTCCGGATACATTTTTAGTGGAAGCACGCTGGCCAACAACAGCGGCCAAAACAGCGGGGCGACGTTCTCTCTCAGCGGCGCTGCCAACACTTGGGCGACCGGCAGTGCCAACCAGGTACTGAACGGTTATGTCTACGTCGATAACTACAATTCGATGACTTTGGCTGTCAACAATATTCCTTATGCCAGGTATAGCATTTATGCCTGCGTTGGCGACTCCAGCACTGGGAATCAAGAAATGGCGACCATCAATGGCACGAGCTATTACTACTCTACCGAGGGTGGGACGCCCATCACCTACACGCCCATCAGCAGCAGAAGCTCGTCGAACTATCAATCGGGAAACTACATCGAGGTTGAGGGGCTGACCGGCAGCAGCCAAACGGTGACCGTTGCCGGGACCACCCAGGAATTTGGCGGACTCTGCAGCGTTGAGATCGTCAACACCACGCCCGTCGTCGGCGACATCAACATCTTGCCGCCCACGAGCGCGCTGAGAATCGCCGCCGGTTCGACGCTGGACCTCGATGGCGCCAGCCAGCAGGCCGCCTCGCTGTCCGACAACACGCCCGGCCGCGGCGGCAGCATCATCAACAGCAGTTCAGCCCCTTCCGTGCTGACGCTCAGCCCCAGCGGCGGCTCGACCACTTTCAGCGGCACGATCCAGGGCAGCGGCAGCCTGAGCGCGATCAGCCTGGTCATCAACGGCAGCGGCACGCAGGTGCTTGCCGGCCGCAACACCTATACCGGCCCGACGACGATCAACCAAGGCACGCTCCTCGTCAACGGCTTGCTCGCCAGCCCGGTAACGGTCAACAGCGGCGGCATGCTCGGTGGCTCGGGCAGTCTCAGCAGCGTGACCGTGGCTTCGGGCGGGTCGTTGTCGCCAGGCGCAGCCCCGAACCCGATGAGCGTCAGCGGCAGCCTCTCGCTGCTGTCCGGTGCGAAGATGGACTATGCCCTCGAAACGCCGACGGATAGCGATGAGCTCTACATGCCCTCGGGGCCCTTGGTTCTCAGCGGCCAGCAGTTCGCCGATTTCAACTTCACGCCGCTGGCTGGCTTCGGACCCGGCACGTATACGCTGATTGACACCAGCTCTGTGCCCGTCGGCAGCCTGGGCACGAGCACCAGCGGCACGATCGACGGCCTGCCGGCGAATATCGCCATTCAAGGCGACGATGTGGTGCTGACCGTGGTGCCCGAGCCGGGGACGCTGGTGCTGCTGGGCGTGGGGGCGGTTGGCCTGGTGGGCTGGGGTTGGCGGCGAAGACAAAATGCAAGTACACGAATAACAGTTCGCCGCAACCTCGGAGGAGATAGTCGATGAAACGCTCGATTTCTAATCTGGTTCGTTCTCGTTCTTTTGGAAATAGGAACGTGCGTCATGGTGTCGCACGGGTCGGAATTCTGTTCCTGCTCTATCTGGTAGTCGGTCGAGCCGACGCCCAGACCCTTACGACCCTTGCCAGTTTCAACGGAAGCAACGGTAACGGTCCCTCCGCCGGTTTGACGCTCAGCGGGAACACCCTGTATGGGACAGCCTCAGACGGCGGCGCCAATGGGTACGGCACGGTCTTCAGTGTTCCCCTAAGCGGCGGCAGCCCTACGGTGCTGGCCACGTTCAACGGCAGCAACGGCGCATATCCCAGTGGCGTATCGCTCAGCGGAAACACCCTGTATGGGACGGCCTGGCAAGGCGGTAACCTATCGTTGAATAACGGTCATGGGGACGGCACGGTCTTCAGTGTTCCCCTAAGCGGCGGCAGCCCTACGGTGCTGGCCACGTTCAACGGCAGCAACGGCGAGGAGCCATCAGCCGGTTTGACGCTCAGCGGCAACACCCTGTATGGAACGACCGAGGAAGGCGGTAACTTGTCGTTGAACAGCGGCTATGGGGACGGCACGGTCTTCAGCCTTCCCCTAAGCGGCGGTAGCCTCACGGTGCTGGCCTCGTTCAACGGAGGCAACGACAGTTATCCCGCCAGTTTGACGCTCAGCGGCAACACCCTGTATGGGACGACCTTCGCCGGCGGCGTCAATGGGTACGGCACGGTCTTCAGTGTTCCCCTAAGCGGCGGTAGCCCTACGGTGCTGGCCACGTTCAACGGCAGCAACGGCAGCTATCCAGAACCCGGTTTGACGCTCAGCGGCAACACCCTGTATGGGACGACGGCAGGGGGCGGCGCCAATGGGTACTGCGGCACGGTCTTCAGCCTTCCCCTAAGCGGCGGTAGCCCCACGGTGCTGGCCACGTTCAACGATAGCAACGGACAATGGCCCTATTCCGCTTTAACGCTCAGCGGCAGCACGCTGTATGGAACGGCCGCAGGTGGCGGTGGTCATGGGGACGGCACGGTCTTCAGCCTTCCCCTAAGCGGCGGTAGCCCCATGGTGCTGACCTCGTTCAACGGCAGCAACGGAGCAGATCCATATGGCGGTCTGACGCTCAACGGCGCGACGCTTTACGGGACGACCGACTTAGGCGGCGCGAACAACGATGGCACGGTTTTCTCCCTGAGCCTTCCGTTTGCCAGCATCAGCTTGACGAAGGTAGTCAACGCCACGATCATCACGGGTGGAACGGCCACCGTGGGGGCAACCGTAAGCAATTCAGCCCCTTCGGGCAACAACAACCTGAACTACACCCTGGCAGCCGCCGTCGTAAGCGGCAGTGCTACGTTGGGAACCATAACATCCGGCGCCGGCAGCCTCGCTCCCAGCGCCAGCCGGTCCTGCACCGTCCCGGCTACGTCCACCAATCTCGGCGTCAATACGATTTCTCTTGCCGCCAGCGATCCGAATTCAATCAACCTCAGTCAAACTGCGACGGCCACACTCACCGTCCTCGACCACTCCAATGCCTCTCTCTCCTCCACCGCTAGCCAGACAAACCAGACCATCAGCTTCGGCAACATCCTGCGGGGAGCGGCCATCCCCAGCCAGAGCTTCACGATCTACAACCTGGCGGCGAACACGTCGGCGGCCTATACGGCCAACCTGAAACTGACCGGATTCACGTCCAGGGGCGATGCGGCATTTTCGACGAACCTCTCGACCTTCAACGGACTGGCGGCGGGCAACGGCAACACCTTCACCGCTTCGCTGAACACGGCCAATTACACGACCACGGGCATCAATTCCGTCACGATGTCCGCCGCGCAACTGGCCGACGATAGCAGCCTGCCGGGCGCGGGCGGCAACCACAACGGAGGCATCAGCGTCACGCTGCAAGGCAACGTGGGCAACGCCACGGCAGATAATAGCAATTCGCAGACCGCCTTCGGCCCGGCCTTGACCGCCACGGTCTCCCCTAGCGGCAGCTATGCCAACCTGGAATCGAAAACGACCGCCACGTCCGGCAGCGGCGGGCAGGGCATGGCGGGCAGCACGGCCACGATCCTGGCCGGGACCAACAGCAGCGGCTCGGCTCAAACGGTCAACATGGCCTGGCGGACGCAGACGCAAGGCGAAATCGGCTCGGGCGTGATTAGCGACATCGTGCAGTTGAGCGGCATCGCGCTGAACGGCAGCAGCGGGCAGACTGCTCCGTTTGTCCTACAGATGAGCTACGACTCCGACGTGTTGCCCGGCACGTCGGCTGCGGACGACCCGCTCTACCTGGCGTGGCTCGATCCGCTTACCGGCCTGTGGGTGAATGCTGTTGACGGCAATGTCGGAACCAACTCGGGCAATTTCGAAGTGGGGGCTTATCCCAATGGCGATACAACGCTGGGCGATTGGGGCGTGAATACGGCGAACCAGACGGTTTGGGCCGTCGTGAACCACGACGGCGATTACGTTGTCGTGCCGGAGCCGGGGACGCTGGTCCTGTTGGGCGCGGGCGCCCTCAGTCTGCTGGGCTATCGTGTGCGACTACGAAGGCGACGTGCAGGACGAATATCCGTTTCCCTCGAAAACGGCCCCCAGGCCACCTTGCGATTCCCATCTCGCCTGCCGGAAGCCATGCGGCGCGCGGCGTGACGTTCATTGTGGCGAGCCCCAAGACCGATTCCCTCGACGACAACCGATCCAACTGGAAAGAAGAGACTACAAATCATTTCCGGTCAAGATGCTCCATTGCAAGGCGTCGTTGCGGCCGGCCGGGAACGTGGTATCGACCAGGTCGACCTCAGCCTGCTGGTCGAGAATCCTGAATTCGATGCTGGTCGGGTCGATGAGCGTATTGGCCCAGGAGAACTCTCCATTTACCCGTGCTGAAACACCGGCCTAATACCGGTTGCGCCGAGCAATGGGCGTAACGCCCATGCCGGCCAGCCCAGCCGGTTCGAGAGCCAGAGCAGACCGACGTCAGTCTTTCACGATCCGGGGGTTTGAATTCCCAACGGATTTCTGTTAGAATATCAGCGCGTTCGCAGATGTTGTTGCAGTACGATCTGGGCTACTGGTAATTCTATGCCAGGGTTGCAACCTCAAGACCGAAAGCGTTGGCGCTTGGCCGTTTGGGCCTGCTGGGCGATAGTCTTGACTATCTGCTCCGCGGAGTTTCCTGGTTGCACGAGGGTGCCGCAAGTCGCGTCAGAGCCGGCGGGGAAGGAAAACTCTGGCGGCCCGCCCTCGCCGGCCGCATCCTCAGCGGACCGTTCGGCGGCAGTCGCTACTCCGCCGGCGCCGCCTGCTCCCTCTTCTCCGGTTTCTCCTGCGGGCGAACGCCGATCGTCGGCAAAGCCCGACGCTTCCCAGACGGCGCCGGTTGCCTCGTCAGCACCTGAGCCAACGGCCGAGGACTATCTCAAGGAAGAGATGGAAGTCGCCCAACAGCTTGTCAAGGATTTTCCCTCCCAGGCGCCTGCCCTGGCGTCGCTGGGAAACGCCTACCTAGGGCGAGGCAACTCCGCGGAAGCGGTGAAGTGCTGGCAGCGGTGCTTGGAACTCAATCCCAAATACGCGCCGGCCTACGATTACTTGGGCATGAATGCCCTGAAAAAGGCCGAGTACGAGACGGCCATTCGCCTCTGGCACAAGGCGGTGGAGATCGATCCGGCGCTGGGCGGCGCGCACAACGGCCTGGGGCGCGCCCTACTGTATCAGGGGAAGCCTCGGGAGGCCGCCGTGGAACTGGAACAGGCCGTCCGCCTTTCGCCCCCGGCCAGCCTGCAATATTTCCTGCTAGGACAGGCCTACTTGCAACTGGAAGACTACGCAAAAGCCAAGACCAACTACGAGAAGGCGGCGCTACTCCAGCCCGACGACTCGCGGGCCTACTACGGCCTGGCCACTGCCTGCGACAAACTGGGCGAAAGCGACAAGGCCAAGGAGTATCAGGAGAAGTTCAGAAAACTGAAAGCGGGAGAATCGGTCGCCTTTTATCGCGAACTGAACAGGTACGATGACCTGGTTGGTTTGCGGCAGCGCGTGGTCCTGGCACATCTCAGCGCCGGCCAGATGTACCGCCAGTCAGGCGGCCTTGCCAAGGCCGAGGAGCACTGGCGGCGAGCGGCAGCGCTCAGCCCTAAGGATACGGTCGTGCTCGGCGAACTGGCAAAGTTGTACGAGAGCGCGAACCGGGGAGAAGATGCCCTTGTGATCCGCGAGCGGCTGCGGGCGATCGAGCCGGAGAACACGATCAACCTCTTGAACATCGGCATCGGCAACGCCCGCCTACACCGTTTCGAGGCCGCCGAGGCCGCTTTCCGCAAGGTCGTTCAGACCGCGCCGGGGCGATGCGACGGCTACCGGGCCTTGGCGGGAATGTACTTAAAAACGGGTCAGAGATTGGACGAGGCCAGGTCACTGGCTGAAACCGCCGCGCGTTTGGAACCTTCCGCCGCCAATTTTCGCCTGTTGGGCGAGGCCTGCGACAAGAACGGCGACCGGCAGGCCGCCCTGTCGGCGATGGAACGAGCGATTGCCCTGGAACCCGCCAACCCGCAGTACCGGCGGATCTATGAAGTGTTGAAACAAGGAAAGTGATGGGATGAGGGCGATGCCGCGACGATACCGGTGGGGAATGAGCAGGGGCAGCGGAGCGAGCGGACTGCCGCCAAATACCAGGAAAATACGAAATTCGAATATCGAAATACGAAACAAATTCAAATGGGTAATGAGGAAAATTCAAAACGGTTTTGGTCCTTCGAATTTTGTCTTTTGGATTTGTTTCGGATTTCGTGCTTCGTTTTTCGGATTTAGAGCGGACGGTGCGGGCCGCCTGCCGCGCAAGCGTGCCGTCTGTCGGCCAAGCTTGCTGGTCGCAAGTTGGATTTGCCTTTCGATGTTCTCGTCCGCCTGGGCGGAGTGCCCGATCAAACTTCACAACGTCACCGCACAGACCGGGATCGCTTTCAAGCACACCGACGGCAGCAGCGGCCGGCGGTACATCATGGAAACCGTGAGCGCGGGATTGGCGACATTCGACTACGACAACGACGGCAAGATCGACATCTACTTCCTCAACGGCCGGCCGCTGCCCGGCGCCAAGACAGGCGAGGCGCCCAGGAACCATCTTTATCGCAACCTGGGCGGATTCAAGTTCGTGGACGTCACGGAGCGGGCGGGCGTGGGGGGCGGCAACGGGTACGGCCTGGGCGTGTGCGTAGGCGACTACAACAACGATGGCCACCAGGACCTGTACCTGAACAACTTCGGCGAGAACATCCTCTACCACAACAACGGCGACGGGACGTTTACCGACGTGACGGCCAAGGCGGGCGTGGGGCGCGGCCCCAGGGTCGGCGCCGGGGCCTGCTTCCTGGACTACGACAACGACGGAAAACTGGACCTATTCGTGGGCAACTACATCAAATTCTCTTACGACAAGCACGTCCAAGTCCGCAGCAACGGCTTTCCCACCTACGCCGGTCCCGGGCATTATCCCAAGGAAACCAACATGCTCTTCCACAACAACGGCGACGGCACGTTCAGCGACGTGAGCAAGGAATCCGGGATCGCCGCCTACCCGGGATATGCCATGGGCGTGGTCTCGGCCGACTACGACAACGACGGCTACCCCGACATCTTCGTCGCCAACGACAGTTGCGCGAACTCCCTTTTCCACAACGACGGCCACGGGCGGTTCACGGAAGTCGGCCTGAAGGCCGGCGTGGCCTACGACCTGAACGGCGACGAGCAGGGGAACATGGGCGTGGACTGTGGGGACTACAACAACGACGGCCTGCTGGATTTCTTCAAGACCTCCTACCAGGGGCAATGTGCGCTCTTGTACAAGAACCTGGGCAGAGGCAACTTCCAGGACGTGACGCTGCTCACGGGGGCCGGGGCCAGGACCCTCCGCAACGTCACCTGGGGCTGCGGTTTCGTGGATTTCGAGAACAAGGGGGCACGCGACATCTTCATCGTTTGCGGCCACCTACAGGACAACATCGAGTCCTACGACGACAGCACTTCGTACCACGCCCGCTGCATCCTGCTGCGGAACACGTTGCTGGAGACGGGCGTGGAGAAATTCGTCGACGTGTCGGACCAGTGCGGCGACGGGCTGGCCGTGATGGCCAGCGGTCGCGGCGTGGCCTTCGAGGACTTGGACAACGACGGCCGGATCGACGTCGTGGTCCTCAATTCGCGCGGCCAGCCCACGATCCTCCGCAACGAATCGCAAACCGGGAACCACTGGGTCGAGGTGCGCTTGCAGGGCCTGAAGAGCAATCGCGACGGGGTGGGCGCCCGGGTCTACGTCGTAGCCGGCGACTTGAAGCAGATGGACGAGGTCCACAGCGGCCGCAGTTACCAGAGTCACTGGGGCACGCGCTTGCACTTCGGGCTGGGCAAGCACCCGCGGATCGACCGCATCGAAGTGCATTGGCCCCGCAGCGGGATCGTGGACATTCTTGAGGACGTGGCCGCCGACCGGCTGATGACGATCGAGGAAGGCAGCGCGCCGTCGAAGCTCAAGCCGCTGTTCGTCTACCCGCTGGTCCCCGCGTTGCCCGCGGGGAAGCGAAGCGGCAATTTGTAGAATTGTGAGGAGCGATATGGCCGGGAAACCTCCGTCTACTTGCCGTGTACAACGACCGTCCGCCGCCAGGGGGCGCAGGTGGATGCTGCCGGCCCTGGTTCTCTGCGCCGTCGCCGCTTGCCTGGCAACTGCTGCGGTCTATGAACGCCGCGCCGTGCGTAGGGAAGAAGCGGCGGAGAAAGTGCGAGAACGGCAGGCGGAGGCCCCGCCTGCCGATGCGGGGCCTGCCGGCAACCCGCCCCCGCCCGGCGAATCATCGGCGGCACCAAGTCCGCGCCGGGCGGAGAAGGCTCCTGCCGGCGACGGCCTCGCGCCGCCCGATCCGAGCACGGACGCCAAGGCCAAGATCGAGGCCCTAAAACAGGAATCGCTGGCCGTCGCCAACCGCCTCCGCGCGGATTTTCCCGATAACCTGGATGCCCTGGGACTCGTGGGCAACGTTCAATACTACCACGGCAACACGGCACAGGCGGCGGAGTGCTGGGAACAGTGTGTGCGCCGCGATCCCGCTCGCGTCGGCTTCTACGATGCCTTGGCGAAGCTCGCCCTGAGCAGGGCGGAGGACGAAAAGGCCGTCGAGTGGTGTCGCAAGGGACTGGCGCAGAACCCCGATGCCCCGCACCTGCACGGGCGCCTGGGCGAGGCGCTCACCGCCCTGGGCAGGCTGGAGGAGGCCGTGCCCGAATTGGAACGCGAAACCCGGATCTCGCCCACGTATGCCGAGAGCCACTTCTTGCTGGGACAGGCCTACTCGCTGCTGCACGATTACCAGAAGGCCAAGGCTTGCCATGAGACCGCGGTCAAGCTCGACGCCCAGCAATCCAGGTACGAAATCAAGCACCACCGCGCCCTGGCCAACGCCTGCGCAAAGCTCGGGCTCGATGAGGCGGCCCAGCAACAAAACGAATCGATCAGCGTGATGAGCGACAGGGCCCCGTCTTTCGACGACATCCTCGACGCGCGGAAGATGGCGGCAAAGACTTGCGACAACGCGGCGGCCGTGTACCGCAGCCAGCGGAAGATTTCCAAAGCCGAAGAGCTGTTGACGCGGGCGGCAACCCTGGACGCCAAGAACGCGGACTACAGATCGCGCCTGGTTTCGATCTTCCTGGAGAGCGGCCGCGATTCCAAGGCGGCCGAGGTCTGCAAGGAACTGATCGAGATGGAACCCAACAGCGCAATCCATCACGTGGAACTGGGTTTCTTTTACGCCCGCATGGGACAATTCGACGCAGCCCGGAAGGAGGCGCAGCGGGCCGTGGAACTGGCCCCGGACAATCCGCAGTGCAGAAAGTTCCACGAGCAAATGCAGAAAGCTCCCAAATGAGAAGAGGACTGTCCACGCGGCGGCGGCCGCACAGCCTAGCGGCGATCGCCGCGGCCCTGCCGCTGGTCCTGACCCTTGCCGCGGCAGGCGCCGATTGCCCTATTAAGTTCCGCGACGTGACCGCGGAGACCGGGATCGACTTCGTGCATACGCACGGCGGCAGCGGCAAGAAGTACATCGTGGAGACGGTGAGTGCCGGAGTGGCCACGTTCGACTACGACAACGACGGAAAGACCGACATCTACTTCGTCAACGGCAGGCCGCTGGTTGAGACGGAGACGAAAGTGCGGCCTAAGAACCGCCTGTATCGCAACCTGGGCAATTTCAAGTTCCAGGACGTGACGGACCGTGCCGGCGTGGATGGGGGAGCGTCCTACGGGCTGGGGGTCTGCGTGGGCGATTACGACAACGACGGATACCAAGACCTGTACTTGAGCAACTTCGGGGAGAACGTCTTGTACCACAACAACGGGGACGGGACGTTTAGCGACGTGACTCGCAAGGCCGGCGTGGGGCGCGGCCCCAAGGTCGGCGCGGGGGCCTGTTTCCTGGATTACGACAACGACGGCCGCTTGGACCTCTTTGCCGCCAACTACGTCAAGTTCGCCTACAAGGACCACGTCTTCCGTACCCATCGCGGATTTCACGTGTATTACGGCCCCCGGCCGTTCCCTGCGGAGACGCACAACCTGTTCCATAACAACGGCGACGGGACTTTCACGGACGTCAGCCAGGCGTCGGGAATTGCTGCGCATCCGAGCTACGGCATGGGCGTGGTCGCCGGCGATTACGACAACGACGGCTATCCGGACATCTTTGTTGCCAATGATACGTCGGCAAACTCGCTGTTCCACAACAAGGGGCGCGGAACGTTCGCAGAAGTCGGTCTGAGCGCCGGCGTGGCCTTCGACGTGAACGGCGCGATCAAGGGGAACATGGCGCCGGACTGCGGCGACTACGACAATAGCGGCCTGCTCAGCTTCTATGTCACCTCGTACCAAGGACAAATGCCCACGCTTTTCAAGAACATGGGCCACGGCGTTTTCGACGACGTGACCCTAGCCAGCGGCGCGGGGCGCGGCATGCTCCCTTACGTCACCTGGGGTTGTGGGTTCGTCGATTTCGACAACGACGGCCATCGCGACCTGTTCGTGGTCTGCGGCCACTTGCAGGACAACGTGGAACTCTACGACGACACCACTTCCTACCGCTGCCGCAACTTCGTGCTGCGGAACATGGGCAACGGGAAGTTCGTCGACGTGACCGAGCAGTGCGGCGACGTGGCGAAACTCAGGGCAAGCGGCCGCGGCGTGGCTTTCGACGACCTGGACAACGACGGCCGTATCGACGTGGTGATCCTCAATTCCAACGACAAGCCCACGATCTTGAGGAACGAATCGGTGACCGGCAACCACTGGATCCAGATCCGCCTTCGCGGCATGAAGACCAACCGCGACGGCGTCGGGGCGCGGGTCTACGTCCTGGCCGGCGATTTGAAGCAAATGGACGAGGTTCACGGCGGGCGCGGGTATCAGAGCCACTGGGGAACGCGACTGCATTTCGGACTGGCCAAGAACCAGCGGGTCGAGCGGATCGAGGTGCATTGGCCCCGCAGCGGTTTGATAGACATCCTGGAAGACGTTGCCGCAGACCAGATGTTGACGATCGTCGAGGGCAACTCGCCGTCGACGAAGAAACCGCTCTTCATCTATCCGGAGGTTCGGACATTGCCCACAAAGCGCGGGCCGAATTGATAAGGCCGATCTCAGACCGTCGCAGGCCGAGGTCTGCCGCGTTAGCGGCACCATGTGAATAGCCGCGGGTGGAGCGCAGCGCAACCCGCGGTTACGCGGTCGCAAGCCCGCCTCTGCCGCGCAATCAATCCCCGCCGTCCTGCAGCCGCTGGACGGCTTCTCGTGCCGCTTCGATGGCCCGCTCGTTGCCTTCCTTGGTGAGTGGCCCGGCCACAGCGCCTCCCGCCGGGTAGATCGGCCGCTGGTAGAGCGGATAGGCTTCCGTGCGCAGATGGGCCAACATCTGATGGCCGCGCCGCCGCTGACGCTCCGCCCGCAAGGCTGCCAGATCGATCGGCCCGACGACGATCCTGTCGCCGCCGCCGGCTTCCGCCTGCGCAAGCACGCGGCCGTCGTAATCCACGATCATGCTCCCGCCGGGCCAACTAAAGGGCGGATAGTGCGCAAGCGAGGCGGCCTGGTTGGCAGCCACCACGTAGGCCATGTTCTCCACGGCTCGCACGCGATTGACGATCGTCCACCAATCCAAGGGCGGCGCGGTCCCCCAAGGGTCCATGTAGGCCGAGACCCGCACGAGGATCTCGGCCCCCGCCAGGGCCAGTTGACGGATCGCCTCGGGGAAGAGCCAGTCGTAGCAGATGGCCGCGCCGATCTTGCCGATCTCGGTCTCGGCCACCGGAAACAGCGGCTCGTCGTACCCGCATAGATCGTGCGGGCTGGTGTGTACTTCCCAGGGCAGCCAGGTATGGACCTTGCGGTACTTCGACAATATGCCGTCCGGCCCGATAAGGCAAGTCGTGTTGAAGACGTGCCCCGGCCAGCGAGTGTCGGCTTCCAGGAACGTGCCGGTCTGGATATAGACGTTCAACTCCCGCGCTTTCCGGCAGTAGCGATCGGTATGCTCGTTGGGGATCGGCAAGGCCAGGCGGTCCAGCAGTTCCTCGGCAGTAGGATAGATCGGCGCCGCATGGGCGAACTCGGGGAAGACAACCAGGCGCACGTCGAAAAAGGGCTCGTAACCGGCCACGGTGCCGTCGATCATGTTCAGCATGCGCTCGACCGCCGCGGGGATTTCATCCCGGCTGCGTGGATTGGGCGCGTCGAGCTGGCAGGCGGCGGCGCAATATCTCCCTGCGAAACCATTCATCTTAGAAGCACTTAATGTACGAGAGACGGTAGGTAGCGTCCCACGGCCGATACTCGGACACGGGGATGTCCGTACCGAAGAGCAGCGAATTGGCCCCGCCCAGCTTGATGTCGCCAACTTTGTTGAAGTTCAGCCGCACGCCGGGAGTGATGCTGAAGAGGGTCCGGCCGGCTGTCGTGCCATCCAGATCCGTCTGGCCAAAGTTCTCCACAAACAGAGTCAGGAAGTTCGGTGTACTGGTATCGGTGATCGTCTTGGCCAGAGCAACGCAGTACTGCACGTCGTTCTGCCTGGTGCCCCGTGCGACCGGCCCGCAAAAGCTGTCGAAGGTAAGGCTGTAATAGAGCCCGACCCGTTCTAGTTGAAACCAGTAGCCCAGGTCTTCGAAGCCCGCCAACGAGTAAGTCAGCGTCGTTTGCGTGGTTCCCAGCGGCGTGTTGGGCGCGAGGGCCTTGAAATTGAAGCAGTAGGACGACGATTCCGTGTCGACCAATTGAATTCGGCTCAAGATGCCCGGCGCGCCGCCGCTGGCCGATGGGCTACCCGTACGGGGATCGATCCATTGGTAGGCATCGTTGACTTCGAGCATGCAACGGCGATTGAAGCTCCAGTCGATGAAGCCGTCGACATCCGTCAAGTCTTTTCTCGTCGCACTGGCAAGGCTCGTTTGTTCGAAGAAGTTTGTGCGGAAAAGCTGGAGCAAGAGGTTCGGCTGCACGCGCAAGAGTGTCAAGTCGGGGGTGCCTGTGGCCCGAGTTCGCATAGCAAAATCATCGTTCCAACCGGCCGAGAAAAAATTGCCGAGGGTCAGGTCGGTCAGCGGCGGCCTCTGGGGACCTACGTCGAATTGGATCGGACCCGTATTGGCCACCGCTGCTTCGCTCGCCGCCGGCGGTTGTGCCGGAGAAGGCGGCGCCGGATCCTCCGCAGAAAGCGACGATTGGGCAAACGCTCCTCGGCTCGCGGCCAATAGCAACAGCGCCAGAACGAAGGGAAACCCTAGTCGCTTTGCGGAGCTCACCATTGTCTCATCTCTCCAGTGCCAGGATTTAGAGTCTCTTCCCAAAGGCTGGGGACCGGTGTTGGAGTCCCGGCTTTAGCCGGCTAAAGCTGGGACTTTCAACAGAATCATCGGAATCGGCGCACATGCGCGTATACGAAAAGGCCATTCAGTCCAACCGCGCGGCGCCTTCCAACCGACATACTCGTTACCGGCCGCACATTTTGACCTGGGTTCTGGCCATGAAGGCTCTAAGCCGCCGCTGTCGGCGAAGCCCCCGCGGGGTCATGCGACGGGCGGTCGCCCACCTTGAATCGGCCCACGAGCGACTGGAGTTGGTCGGCGAGCCGCGACAACCCCTGGCCGGAGGCCTGCGTCCGGGCGGCGCCCTCGGCGGTCTGCTTCGCGGCCTGGTCCACGCCGGCAATGCTGCGGGTGATCTCCCGGCTGGCCGCGGCCGATTCGGCCAGATTAGTGGCCACCGTCTGCACGGCCGTGGCCGACTCGGCCACATTGGAGGCGATCTCCCGGGTCGTGACGCTCTGCTCCTCGACGGCCGAGGCGATCGTCCGCGACAGCCCGTTCACCTGGTCGATTACGCCGGCGATGCTGCCGATTGTCTCGACGGCCGTTTCGGCGGATCCCTGGATGTGCTCGATGCGTTTGCGGATGTCCTCCGTGGCGCTGGCCGTTTGCTTGGCCAGTTCCTTGACTTCCGTGGCTACGACGGCGAATCCCTTGCCCGCGTCGCCGGCGCGGGCGGCCTCGATCGTGGCGTTCAGGGCCAGGAGATTGGTCTGCTCGGCAATGTCTTGAATGACCTCGATGACCTTGCCGATCTCGCGGGCGGCTGCGCCCAGTTGGCCGATCGACGCGTTGCTGGCGCCAGTCAGTTGCGCGGCGTCGGCAGCCACCCGGGCCGCCTGCTCGGCGCTCTTGGCCACCTCGCCGATACTGGAGTTGAGCTGGTCGACCGCCGAGGCCATGACCTTCATCTTGTCCGATACTTGCCCGGTCGCGTCGGCCATGCCCGTCATGCTCGCCGACATCTGTTCCGCCGCGGCACTCGCCGTGGCCGATTGGTTGTTCGTTTCCTCGGCCCCGCCCGCCATTTGCGCGGCCGTGCCGGCCAACTCCTGCGACGCCGACGACATGGAGACGGTATCGGCCGCCACCCGGCCGATTATCCCTTGCAGTTTCTCGGCAAAGACATTGAACCAGTGCGCCACTTCGCCGATCTCGTCCTTGCCGCCGACGATCAACCGCCGCGTCAGGTCGCCTTCGCCCTCCGAGATGTCGCGGAGCATGGTAGCCGTGGCGCGAAGCGAACGCACGATCAGGCGGGCCGAGAGCACGTTGATAACCACGGTCACGACGCCCGAGGCGAGCACGATCGCCGCGATCGTAAGGAACGCCCCCGCTATCTGCTCGCCGGCCCGGGTCTGGAATTGCCGCGCGCCGGAAGCGAGGTCCTCGGCCAACGTCGATAGCTGCCGGTCGCATGTCGCTTTGGCCCGGTTGATGCCCTCGACGTTCGCAATGTACTCCTTGACCAGATCGGCAATTTGCGAGTTGGCCGCGCAAGCCTTGCGAGGCATCTCGGCGAAGGGCGTGTTGGCCAGCTTCTTCTCGTCCCGGACTGCATTTTCCACGGCCCGGGCCATAAAGGCCTTCAATTCCTCACCAACCTCGGGCTGCGAGTGCATGTGGTAAACGAGCTTCTGAATCGCCTCTTGGTTCATGCTGTTGACGTGGGCGCCGCCGACAACCAATCGCTCCAGCGTGCTCACCGACTTTTCCGTCTTGGGATCGGCCAGTTTGGCGACGACCTGCCCGATGTAACTGTCGGACTGCTCGCGCGACACGCTCGTCAGGGCAACGATTTGCTTGTCGATCTCCAGATTCCGGCGTTTCTTTTCTCCTATCTCCTTCAGGCAGGCGCGGACCTCGTTCCAGCGAGCCGCGTCGGCGGAAGCCGGATCCGCGTTGGACTCCTGTAGCCGCTCCCGCAGGTTCTTCTCCAGATCCTCCCGGGGGATCACGCTTCCGTAATACGCTTCAGTCATTTGCAAAACGTCGCGAATTGCCGCCACCGCATGGTCCCGGCTGGCGGTTTCCTGAAGTTGGCGACGGGAGACCCCGGTGCTCCACACGATCACAACCAGCACGACGGCCAGGCCGAGTATTTGAACGCCCGTAGGAATCAGCAGTTTGCTGCGAATCGACATAGTGAGTTTCTTCCCCCTCTTCACAAATCGTCGTGTCAAGAACGTCAACGGCCGATGCGAATGCAGTCTGTGGACCGCCTCGAAACAAGCCACCAAACTAGCATAGTTCACACTTTGCGTTTCGGCCCGCGTTGGCGAATGGGCGAACGGGCGCGTACGAACGACGATTGTGTCCAGACGCAATGACCGGAGGGGATGTCATGCACCGATGATGAGCGCACGTTGGCCTCTGCCAGATCGATCTTGCGCGAGCCAGTCCCCAGCCTTTCGGGATAGACTCCCAGTGCGCCGCACTATGCGGCGCGGCGGCGCAGGAGGTTGTACGAAGGTTCGGGCTGAGTCTGGTAGCCCCACTTGTGCAGCCAATGGAGATACGAACACAGATGCCGCCAAGCGTCGGCGGAGAGCAATTTGCGGCTGGCACGCTGTTCGATGTGATACGCGCTGGTTGCCCCGTGATATATCACTTGCCAGCCCGCCCGGGCCATGCGCAGGCACATGTCAACGTCTTCGAAGTACTTGCCGAAACACTCGTCGAACAGGCCAACCTCTTCCACGGCCTTCTTCCGCAACATGAGAAAACAGCCGGAAAGCCACTGGCAAGCAAACGACTCGTCGAGGGCATGGTCCATGTAGAAATAGCGGGCCAGCGTCCGCCGCATGAGGCGGCCCAGCCCGAAACGCCGCGCCAGGATCACCGATAGCGTCTGGAAGCGGCGCGCAGCCCGGGCGTCCCGTCCGTCGACGTGCAGCAGGCGGCAGCCGGCCACACCGCAATCGGGTTGGGAGTCCATGAACTCGACCATTCGCGACAGGCATTGCTGCCGGGGATCGAAGAACATGTCGGTGTTCATCAGCAAGACATAGCGGGCGGCCGAGGCGGCCAGGATGCGGTTCAGGTTGGCCGCATAGTGAAGCCGCTCCGCGTTCTTCAACACCAGGGTTTCCGGGCTGAGCCAGCGCCACGGCTCCACGCCGTCGTACGAATGGTTATCCACGAGCATCAAGCGGTAGTGCAGACCCGGAGCCGAGGCTTTCATCGTCGACAGCAGCGGGCCCATCAAGTCGCGCTCGCCGGTATAGATCACGCCCACGTCCAAATCGCGCCGTACGGGCGAGGCCGCGGCGCTGGAATGCTGGCTGATCGGCGCCGCGTCGGGCGGCACGGGTACGATGCGCAAGTGCATGCAAAGGGTTCCTTCCCGGCAAGCTAAGGATCGGAAGATCAATAACTGCCGTATAGTCGCCTTTCGCTCCGCGAAAGTTGCGTTACTTTCGCGGAGCGAAAGGCGACACTTATTTCTGCGCCCATCCTAAGCGGCCTTCCGCTGAACGGCCGGTGACGATTCGACACTTGCATCCTTCAAGTGCAGGACCGCCTCAGTGGACTTTGTTTTGCTGGTTTCAGCCGTTTCGGTCGTTTCCGTCGGCGCAGCCTGCCGCGAATCGATCGTAGATGCGGGCGGCGGCTTTTGACGGAATATGGCCAAGGTAAACGAGTGGATCAACTTCGATACGAAGCGCGTTACCCTGGCCGGGGATTCGCCGGGGTGAGTGGCTCGTCCCTGCCGGTAAAACAGCGATTCGACAAATTGTGCGGCCTGGCGGCGGACAACCTGGTGGAGCAGGCTGAATTCCCGGTGCCCGAAGACCCGCAGGCGGATCATGAGTACGACCAGGGTCGCGGCGATGATCCAGGCCAGGGCGTCCATGCGGAATATCGTGGCCGCGGTGGCGGCTGCCCCGGTGGTCAGGCAGAAGGCAGCCAGGATCGCCAGCACTTGCCACGGTCCCAGTCCCCGCTGCAGCAGGCAATGATGGATGTGCTCGCGGTCGCCCACAGCCAGGGGTCTTCCGGCCAGCTTGCGGCGGAGCACTGCCATGAGCACGTCGAACATCGGCACAGTCATGAGCACCACGGGCGCCGTGATCGATAGTGTCGCGGTACTCTTCAAAGTTCCCTGGATGCCTAGCACGCCGATCACCAGGCCGATCACCGTGCTACCCGAATCGCCGAGGAAAATGCTGGCGGGCGGCCGGTTGAAGACGAGGAATCCCAGCAGCGCGGCGGTCAGCACCATGGCCACGACGGCCACGTGGTCATTGCCCATGTTCATGGCAATGATCCCCATCATCATGGTGGTGGAAAGGCCGACGACCGACGCCAGGCCGTCCAGACCATCGATGAGGTTCAGGGCGTTGATGCAACCGATGAGCCAGAAAAGTGTCAGCGGTATGCCCCACCAACCCAACTCGATACGGCAGCCGAAGACGACGATGAAATCGACAGAGAAGCCGGCGGCGGTAATCGGCAACGCGGCCAGGAACTGGAATAGCAGCTTGGCCCGCGAGCGGAGGTTGCAGCAATCGTCGACCGCGCCAAACACGCAGGCCAGTGTCGCGGCCGGAACCAGCGCCCAGCAAAGCCTGGCCAGATCCGCCGGGCGGAAGCGATCGGAGAGCAAGGCCGCGGCCAGTCCGACCAGCAGAGCCAGGTAAACGGCCACGCCGCCCCAGAGCGGCACGGGGCCGGGATGGAACCGACGCTGTGCATCAGGATGGGCCAACACGCCCAGCCGCCAGGCCACGCGCCGCATCACGGGCGTTAGCGCCAACGATGCGGCCAAGGCCGCCGCCATCGGAATCAGCAGATAGAACCAGTTGCCATCCATAGCGATGAAGCCCGGCGTCCTTGCCGAACTCTCCGCGAAGTCAACTTCGCGGTTTGACTCCTCCTGAAACGACAAAGCTCCCAGCGCTGTCCACCGCCACGCATTTGTCCGCCACCCCGCGCACCAGCACCTGGAACTTCTCGCAACTGGCGGGCAGACGTGCGCGATCGACAGTCGTGAATCCGACAGCCACAAGGCATGCCGATACGTCGTCGGCCGGTGGTTGGCGGCAATCGGTGCAAAGCAAGACCACGTTCGGTTCCTCGCGCTGGGCAGTGCGCACGATTGCCGACGTGGACGTAGCCTGGGGGTACGCGTAGCACGCGCCCCCGCAGTAATGGTTGACGACGTGCGCGATGCCGTCCGGCCCGAAGATCCTCACGCGCCCATAATGGACTTGGACCCAATGGCCTAGATCGACGTTCGCTGCCCGTGCTTGGACATCGTTGTTCCATGCCATCGACAGGTTGACGGCCAGCAACAACGCCAGCGGCGCAGCACCGGCCAAGAGGGCCGTTTTCGGCCCGAAACGCCCGCGCACGCGATTGGCCGCCGCAGCGGAAATCTGCAAGAACCCCCAGCCGGCTATTGGAGCAGCCATGAGCACGACGGGGAAGAAATACCGCGGCCCAGCTTCATGCGACCAGTAGAGATGGATCCAAATGGCCGCCAGGATCAGGGCCGCGGCACAGGCCAGCGCCCGATACTGCGGTTGCAGTCCCGGCCTGAGGACCGGCGAGTCAATAACCGTCGTATTGTTGCCTTTCGTTCCGCGAATGTCCCGGTCTTTCGCGGAGCGAAAGGCGACACTTGTTTCCGCGGCGGTCCTTAGCGGGAGTGTTCCGGCGAAAGCCGCGACTCCGACGGGCCTGCGCCAGGTGACGATTCCAACCACCATGAGCACCAAGTAAAGCGGGGTGATCCCCTTGTACAGGCCCGACGCGAATCGCCCGGCCATTTTCCACGGCGGCAGCGGCGGGAGCAAGTCGGCACGGTTTTGATTCTCCGCGACGCGTTGTCCACTAATCACTTCCCACGCCCAGTTCTGGGCGAGTTCCAGCGGTTCGTCACGAATCAAGTCGACCGTCCGTCCGTGGAACCAGACGGCGTTTATCAGCAGCAGCGTAAGCGGATAGACGCTCGCGCAAAGCAGCGCGGCGGCGGCCCATCGACGGGAGATTACCTTCCCTTCCCCCAACCGGCGCCACGACCAGGCCGCCAACGGAAGCAACAGCACGAACCCTTCGAATCGCGTCAGGCAAGCCAAGGCGATCGCCGTCCCAGCGGCCAGATACCAGGCCCAGCGAAGTTCGCTTACAGCCCGCCATGTCAGATAAAGGCCCAGTGTCAGCAGGAACCAGAAGGTGGAATCGCGAATGATCTCGGCACTCCAACGGATCAGCCCCGGATGAATCGCATAGAGGATGCCAGCGGCGATCGCCAGGCGGTGGTTGAAGGCCCGGCGTATCCAGCCATACAGCGGCAGGACCGTGCAACTGGCGATCACCACGCTCCAGGCCACGCCGGCCGTTTCCCAGGAGAAGCCAAGCCGATGCAGTTGCGCCAAAATGAGAGGATAGACATTGAAGTGAATCTGCCACAGCGAGGGCTGAGATTTCCCTGCTTCAATCGCCTTGCCCATCACGACATAAACGACGGCGTCCGGACAGATGCCCGGCATCCTCCAAGCCATGATCGCCCGCAGCGCCAAGCAGAGGATCAACAAACCTGCCGGCACGAACCACGCGGACGGAGATTCTCTCCGGGCCGGTTGCACGGCGGCGTGGCGAATCGATTCAGAGGTTAAGGACATCGAGGACACGATGCGAGCGGACAGTCAGCGGGTTGACAAGTATGTCAAAAACCAGTTCCAAACGGGACGGAGACCGCTGGAAACTGATACTTGAAACTAGACTTCAGGAAATTGTCGCCGTTATCGCAAAACTGCTGCATCAGGGCAACGCCAGTTTTGTTCGCACTCGCGGTGTTTCCCCCTCTTTAATAGTGGCGGCACAAAGGCAACGCCAAGGTCGACGTAAGGGCAGGGATTAAAGGAGTGCCTTGCCCCCCTGTCTTACCCAGAACCAATACGATGCCTTTTTTACCCAGGTCTGTCACATGGCGGGACTTTCCAATTCGGATCGCCTGGTTTATCTTAGAGTGTTGGCCGTTTTGCGCGGCGTTCCCCGTGGTTTTGATTTTCTGCTGGTCCTCAGGTGATTTTGTGAGTCAAGTCGTTGCGTGCCCGAACTGTGAGAAGAAACTGACCGTCATGGACGAGCTGTTAGGCCGCACGCTGGTCTGTCCGCAGTGCAACGGCCGGTTCACGGCGCCGGCCGACGTGGGTGGCGCGGCGGCCAGTGAGACATCGTCCTCTGACGGTGCGGACATGGGATTCCTTGATAGCTTGAGTGCGGGACCGCGGCCGGCCGCCGGGAAGACGGCCGCTCCACGGCCTGCGGCGAAGACGGCCGCCCCGCGCTCTTCGGCGGGCAAGTCGGCGGCTTCTTCTCCGGCCTCGGCGGCGTCCCGCGCAGCCGCGAGCCGAGAAAAAGCCAAGAATGACCAGAAAATGGTGCTCTACATCGGCGGCGGAATCGCAGCCGCAGTCCTGCTCGTCGTCCTGCTCGCCGTGATCATGTCTGGCGGCAGCGCAAGAAAGAGAAAGGACCAGAACATACGTCTCGGCATGGCGGAAACACAACGCAGAGAGTTGTACAGAGACCTAATCCATGCGATTGACGTATACGGACCTAACACGGCATGCCGCGAGGAATGGCGGCGCCTGGGCAGTAAATGGAAGCTGACCGACCAGCAGATTGCGAGCATCCGCGATGAAGGCCTGGACCACAACTGGACGCAAGCTGAGATATTGGCAAGCATGGATCAGAAGCAGAAGACCAATCGCATCGAATGGGTTCGAATCAGGACCGAAACGAAAGTAGATCCGATCATGCCGTAATCGGCCAACCGCTTTTTTCGCCATATTCGTTACGACCGTCAGCGTTTCCGCCGCTTGCGGATGCCGGCGTGGCGGCCCCGCCTCTGCGCTTGCCGCGAGTGAGCTATCTTTTGACGGATAAGTTCCCCCAGACTCGAAAAGACCTTACGGCAGGAAGCGTCGGACGTCATGCCCCTACCCCGCATGCCTTTGCGGCAAAACAACGATAGCAAGGAAACCACGCTCGAAGAGCTCAAACAGCGGATCCACGGCAAGCTGGTCGACAAGCTCGACCTGACCAAAGTGGGCGAGTTGGAGGGCGAGATCCTGCGGCGCGAAATCCGCCTGGTCGTCGAGCACCTTTGCGACAGCGAAGACACGCTGCTGAACCGCTCGGAACGCGAGCAGTTGGTCTCCGAGGTGCTCGACGAGACGTTTGGCCTCGGCCCCTTGGAATTGCTGCTCAAGGACAACACGATCAGCGACATCATGATCAACGGTCCCAAGAACATCTACTGCGAGCGCCGCGGCAAGATGGAGAAGAGCAGCGTCGTCTTTCGCGACAACGATCACCTCATGCAGATCATCGACCGCATCATCTCCAAGGTCGGCCGCCGCGTGGACGAGACCTGCCCGATGGTCGACGCCCGCATGCTGGACGGCTCGCGCTTCAACGCCATCATTCCACCGCTGGCGCTGGACGGGGCCTGCGTGTCCATCCGCCGTTTCGGCTCCAATCCGCTCAAGTTGGAAGACCTGCTGAACTACAAGGCCTTCACACCCGAGATGGTCATGCTGCTGGAAGGGGCGATCAAGGCCCGCCTGAACATCATCATTTCCGGCGGCACGGGCTCGGGCAAGACGACGCTCTTGAACACGCTTTCCAGTTTCATTTCCAACAACGACCGCATCGTGACGATCGAAGACGCGGCCGAATTGCAGCTCCAGCAGGACCACGTGGTGCGGCTGGAGACGCGGCCGGCGAACATCGAAGGCAAGGGCGCGATCACGGCCACCGACCTGGTGAAGAACGCCCTCCGTATGCGTCCCGAGCGGATCATCATCGGCGAGTGCCGCGGCGGCGAGACCTTGGATATGCTGCAGGCCATGAACACGGGGCACGAGGGCTCGATGACCACGGTCCACGCCAATACGCCCCGCGACGCCCTATCGCGACTAGAGACCCTGATCATGATGTCGGGCTTCGACTTGCCGCTGAAGGCCATGCGCACGCAGATTTCCAGCGCCGTGAACCTGATCGTGCAGTCCGGGCGATTGCAAGGCGGGCCGCGCAAGATCACCTATATCACGGAGATCTGCGGCATGGAACAGGACACGATCGTCATGCAGGACATTTACCGCTACGTGCAGGACGGCATCGACGAAATGGGCCGGGCCTTCGGACGCTTCGTCTCGACCGGCGTGCGGCCGAAATTCATGACCCGCCTGGAGTCGGCCGGCGTCCGCCTGCCGGCCAGCGCCTTCCGCGAACGCGTGATGTTGGAGGATTAGACATGAATCCGCTGCTCATCGGCGTCCTGGCTTTCATCGGCATCGCCACCCTCGTGGGCGGTGTGGCGTTGCTCATGTCCAAGCCGCCCTCGTCACGGCTGGAAGACCGACTGGACCTGCTCACCGGCGCCGCCTCGCCGTCCAACAAGGACCTTGCGATCAAGGACAACAGCGTCCTCTCCCGGCCCTTGGACGACGCGCCCGGCATGCTGGCCCAATGGTTCGAGAAACTCGCCAACTTCGATCTCTTGTTCGAGCAGGCCGATACCACGCTGACGGTCGGCAAACTGGCTGCGTTCTCCGTAGTCTTGGGGCTGGCCGGCTGCGCGGTGGCCATCGCCATGAAGAGTCCCGTGGCCATCGTCCCGCTGGCGGCGTTCGCCGCCGGTTCGCTGCCCATGTTCTGGCTCCTCTGGCGGCGAAAGCGACGATTGAAGATTTTCAGCACGCAGCTTCCCGACGCCCTGGAAATGGTGGCCCGCATCCTGCGGGCCGGGCAAAGCCTGAGCTTCGGCTTCAACGCCGTGGCGACCGAGATGAGCGAGCCGCTGGGGAAAGAGTTCGGTCGCGTCTTCGAGGAACAGAACCTGGGTGTGCCCGTGGACGAAAGCCTGAGGGCGATGTGCAAACGCGTGCCGAACCTCGACCTGCGGTTCTTCGCCACGGCGGTGATCCTGCAACGGCAGACCGGCGGCGACCTGGCGGAGATCCTCGACAAGATCGGCGAGCTCATCCGCGACCGCTTCCGCGTCCTTGGCGCCGTCCAGGCGTTGACGGGCGAGGGCCGGCTCTCGGGCGTGGTCCTCATGGCCTTGCCGCTGGTACTGTTCGTCGTCGTCTATCGCATGAATCCGGAATATGTGTCGATGCTCTTTACCGATCGGGCAGGCAAGAAGATGCTGGCCATCGCGGTTTTCATGCAGATCCTGGGCGCATTTGTGATCAAGAAGATCGTCGACATCAAGGTTTGAGAACTTATTTCCGTAATCGTTGGAATGTGCCGAAAACAACCCTCGCAACCCGTCATTGAAATAAGTTCTAAACCATGTTTGCCGTAGCCCCACCGCTGTTCACCTTCACCGACTTCATCCCGTTGGCGATTTTCGGGCTGTTTGCCGCGCTGGCCTGGTTCGGGCTGGAGTATATGGCGACCGCCAAGCCGCGAGCCGTGGAGCGGCTAGAAGAGATCCGCAACCCGCAGAAGCGCCGTGCGGCCCAGGGCGACGCGGTCCTGAAGCAATCCGACACGGTCTCAAGCGTCCTGGCAAAGACCGCGGCCTTGGCCAAGTCGTTCGCGCCCAAGAACGCGGCCGATGCGAATAAGCTGAAGAACCACCTGGCCAGCGCGGGCTTCCGGGCCGACGGACTGGTGTCGATCTTCTACGGCCTGAAGTTTGTTCTCTTGTCCAGCGGATTCCTGCTCGGCGGCGGTCTGTTGCTGTGGACCAAGGGTTTCAGTCAGAGTACGCTGATCTGGGTGGGGGGCGTGAGTGGCGCGTGCTTCTGGCTGCCGGATATCGTCTTGGGATACTTGGCCCGCCGCCGGCAACAGGCGGTTTTCCTGGCCCTGCCCGACGTGTTGGACATGATGGTCGTGTGCGTGGAGGCCGGCCTGGGGCTGGATCAGGCAATGCGCAAGGTCAGCGAGGAGATGAAACACGCCTACCCGATCCTTGCCGCCGAGTTCACGTTGACGAACTTTCACTTGCAAATGGGCCGCACGCGGGCCGACGCCTTGCATGACCTGGGGCAGCGGACCGGCGTCGCCGATCTGCGGGCCCTGAGCGCCGTTTTGATCCAGGCCGACAAGTTCGGTTCCAGCATCGCCCAGGCCCTGCGCGTGCAGAGCGAATCCATGCGCACGCGCCGCCGCCAGATGGCCGAGGAGAAGGCCGCCAAGACGGCGGTAAAGCTGCTTTTCCCCCTGGTGCTCTTCATTTTCCCCGGCATCTTCGTCGTGCTCATCGGGCCCGCCGCAATTACCATGGTGCGGCAGATGTTCCCCAAGATGAAGTAAGGATCGCCCGATAAATAACTTCCGCGTTTCTGCGCGGGTGGCATGCCACCCAGATCCGGAAGTTATTCGTCGATCGCCCCTAAGCGGCGGGCGATTTCCACCCGCAGACAATCACCAGGCATTCCCTTTTTTGGCTCTGGTAATACAATGTATTAAAACATTGTCCCTCTCCGTGGGTTTTGCCGTGTCAGAACCGAAGAAACAGGAAATCATCACCTTCAAAGTGGACGAAACTCTCCGCCGCGCGATGCGGGGCGTGCAGAACCGCTCGGAATTCATCCGCGCGGCGATCCTGGCGGCATTGGATAGCGTTTGCCCGCTGTGCAAAGGCTCCGGCATTCTCACGCCCGACCAGCGGAAACACTGGGATGCCTTCTCCAAGAACCACGTCCTGCAGCAGTGCGAGGACTGCCACGCCATCCACCTGGTCTGTGGGGCGGAAACGTCGAGCGAGGCCGGCCATGAGTGACGGTGACCATCGCCCGGCAGACTTCCGCTTGCGGCCGGCGGGCCGCCTCCTGGTGCAGGGCTTGTCGTTTGTGCTGGCGATTGGCCTGAGTGTATCGCTCGCGGCTTTGGCAATCCTCGCAATCTTCGCCGCGCCGGCCGATCGGCCCACCCTGGCAGCATCGCCACAGGGCGAGGAAATACTGAGAACCTTCGCGGGCATTCCGCCCGCCGCATGGCTGGTGGAGCGGATTGGCGCTCCCTACGTCCGCGTGGACGTGCTCGTTCAGCCGGGGCAAGACCCGCACATCTTCGACCCCACGCCGCGGCAAGTGATCGAGTTGGGCGAGGCGCGGCTCTTTTTCCGCGTCGGCATGCCGTTCGAAGACCGTCTGGTCGAACGCATTACCGCAGGCGTTGGCAACTTCACGGTTGTCGATACGGCGGCCGGAATTGCTCGCCGGCCGTCAGGCCACGCCTGCGAAAAGGCCCTCGGCGCTGACCAACATGATCCCGAAGAGGAAGGCGGGGCCGATCCCCATGTCTGGCTGTCGCCGCCGCTTTTGAAGACCATGGCCGGCAACGTAGCCGCAGCCCTCTGCCGGGCCGATCCGCGGCATGCGGTAGTCTACCGTGCGAACCTGCGGTCGCTGAACGCCCAACTCGATGCGCTCGATCACCGTATCGCGCAATGCCTCGCGCCGTATCGCGGGCAGGCGTTCTACGTCTTTCACCCGGCGTTCGGATACTTCGCCGACACGTACGGCCTACGGCAGGAGTCGGTCGAGGTCGAAGGCAAGCTGCCCACGCCCCGACAGGTTTTCGAACTCATCGCTGCGGCCAGGGCTGACCGCGTAAAGATCATCTTCCTACAACCGCAGTTCAATCAACAGATCGCGCGCTCGATCGCCGACGCGATCGGTGGCACGGTGATGCCCATGGATGACCTGGCTTTCGACGTGGCGGCCAACCTGGACGACGTCGCCCAAAAGATTGCCGCCGCGGACCGCGGAAAGTGACACTCCCTATGTCCGAAAAACCCGTGATCGAAGTTGTAGGGTGGGCCCAGTAAGACGAGTCCCACCAGATTCCGTATCGAAACCCTATGTCTGAAAAGCCAGTGATCGAAGTCCGAGACGTCAGTTTCTCCTACCAGGCCGCGCCGGTGTTGGAGGACGTGAACCTGACGATCTACGACCGTGAGTCGGTCTGCATGGTCGGGCCCAACGGCGGCGGCAAGACCACGCTCCTGCGGCTGCTGCTGGGCCAGCTTCAGCCGGCCAAGGGCGAGATTCTGATTTTCGGCCAGCCGCCACAGCAAGCCCGCTTGCGGCTGGGCTACATGCCGCAGCGCTCGCAGTACGACCCGCTCTTTCCGGTCACGGTGCTGGACGTGGTGCTGATGGGACGGCTGGGCCAGCCCGGTCTGCGCGGGTGGCTGGGCTGGTATGGCCCCGCCGACCGGCGCGCGGCCCACGCAGCTTTGGAGCAGGTCCACATGGCCGACGCGGCTACCCGGCCGTTTGCCGCCTTGTCCGGCGGCCAGCGGCAGCGGGTGTTGATCGCCCGGGCACTGTGTTGCCAGCCCGATCTGCTGTTGTTGGACGAGCCTACGGCCAACGTCGATTCGCTGGTCGAGGCCCGCTTGTTCGACGAGCTGCGCGAACTGGGCCGGCGGATGGCGATCGTGCTGGTCTCGCACGACCTGGGGTTCGTGACGAGCCTGGTGCAGCGCGTGATCTGCGTCAACCGGCAGGTGGTGGCCCATCCCACCAGCCAACTCACAGCCGACTCGATTCGCGCGATGTACGGTGCGGACGTGAACGTGGTCCGCCACGGCGACGTGATGTGCCATCGGGAGCACGTGCATGAGTGAGTTCATGAAAGCACTACTGAGTCCCGACGTGGCGGTCATCCGCTATGCCCTGGTTGCCGGGCTGTTGTCGAGCGTGGCTCTGGGAATCATCGGCACGTACGTGATTACGCGGCGGATCAGCTACATCGCGGGGGCCATTTCGCACAGCGTGCTGGGGGGCATCGGCGCGGCCTTGTACGTGCAGGCCGTATGGCACTGCCACTGGTGCGATCCGATGTTGGGCGCCGTGGCGGCGGCCTTGGCCTCGGCGGGGCTGATCGGGGGCGTGAGCCTGCGGGCCAAGCAGCGGGAAGACACCGTGATCGGCGCCATCTGGTCGGTGGGCATGGCGATTGGGCTGCTGTTCTTCGCCAAGACGCCCGGCTACGCCGATCCCATGAGCTACCTTTTCGGCAACATCCTCCTGCTGACCCGCGGGGACCTGGTGTGCGTGCTCGTCCTGGATGCCTTGGTGATCGTCCTGGGCGTGGTCTTCTACAACAAGTTCCTGGCCGTCTGTTTCGACCAGGAATTCGCCCAGCTTCGCGGTGTCCGCGTACACGTCTACTACATGTTGCTCTTGTGCCTGACGGCGCTTTCGATCGTGATCCTCTTGCGCGTGGTGGGCATTGTGCTGGTGATCGCACTGCTCACGTTGCCGGCGGCGGTGGCGGGGCATTTCTCCCGGCAGCTTTGGCAGATGATGGTCCTGGCCGTGGTGGCCTGCATGGTCTTCACCGCGGTGGGCCTGGCCGTGAGCTTTCAAACGGGCTTGCCCTGTGGGCCGGTGATTATCATGCTCGCGGCGGCCACCTACCTGGCGGTAGCGCTCGGCCAGCGACTGGGAAAATCGCGGGCGTGAGCTTCACGGCGGACATCCGAGCTAGAGGTTGCCCGTACGAAAGCGGCAGCTCGGCAGGGCGAGCTGTTAACGAGCCGCAAGACAACAAGTTGGTCGATCGCGGCTTGTGGTGCAGGCGTCCCGCCTGCCGAAGAATGCAGGCGGGACTTGCCATTGACACGGTCTTGGCAATCAGTAGCCTTCGGTCGGACCCGTATTCATCTTATGTTTCCTTTTTCTCTCAATGGATGGTCGGTTGCAGCCGTCTTCTCCGACGCCAGCCAAGCCCGACCAGTTGATTTTACCGGAGGTTGGTCGCGGGAGCCATCGGCGGGGCGGCCTTGTAGAAGGACAGAGCCAACACCGCCGGTTCGCCCGTCTCGATCCTTCGCCAGTTAACGAACGCCGTGCATTCGATCAGTGCTTCATACTGTTCTGGACACCGTCGAGCAAAAGCATCCACGTCCTCCAGTTCTAGCACGACAATACCTCCGGTAGGAGCATGTATCGTAGTCATTTGGGCAGGTGGATCGTCCAAGCAAGTCATGCAGTCGATCCAGGCGTTCATGTTACAGCCGTAGAAGCCTGGAAAGCCGAAGACCTTGGCAAAGACACCGTGAAACGTCGTCCAGTCGACGATCTGTCGAGTGTCGAGCTTGAGGATCACCTGCATAACCGTTATCCGACTTCCCTTGGCCGCGGATTTGTTCGCACAACAACGACCGTGGCCGCCGCAGCCTCCCGCTTTCACGAAGAACTTCCCGCTATTCTACCCGCGGCCCCGAGGTCGAGCCAGCGGGCGGAGTAGCGGCATCCGGACTGCATCGACAGGCCGGGCAGCCCTCCCAGGACCGTATTTCAAGAGAACGACCGCAATAGCCACATTCTCGATCAGGCTTGCAACTTGTCGCGTTATGCGCCAAGGCACCACAGAACAGAGTCCGTCAACTCCCACACGTCCAGTCCTCGATTTGGAGATCCGGAACACGAGAGAACTCCGTCGTATTGGATGTTACAAGCGTGAGACCATTGGCGCGACAAATCGCGGCGATCTTGAGATCGTTCGGACCAATTACTCGGCCTGCCGCTTCAAGCTGATGGCGGATTTCAGCGTAGTGCCACGCAGCATCGTCGTCAAATGGGAACGACAAAAAAGCCGCGAACAGCTTTGCCAGCACAGCTAGACGACGATCCCTCCTCTCGTATTTCAACGCGCCGTGCCAGAGTTCGGCCTTAACGACAGAACACAGCAGGATATCGTCGGGAGAATGGCTGATTACGACCTGTTCGAGGCTGCCGCCCGGCCTCTTCAGAATCTGAATCCAAGCATTCGTGTCCAAAAGCCACGCCATTTACCAGTCCTCACGCACCTCAGTTTCCCCTTGTGGCGGGCGGTCGAAAGCTTCGTCGCCCCACCCTTCCCGAAGTTCGTCAAAGAACGCGGCCGGCCACTCCGTCATCGGCGGTTTGGCACGCGGTCGCCCATGGTCCGGTACAACAACGGGTCGAACTTCAACACGGGTTCCATCGGGCCAATCGACCGGCTCCGTCAGTTCCACCCGGCCGTTGCGGAAGGTCGCCGTCACGTTTCGCATTTCATGCCTCCTCGGAAGAAAGTGGTTAATTCATTATATCGTGATCGTTTGGGTTGCCTACGGGTTGGCGATCAGCGACTTGCCCACGTCGGTGCGGTAGGCGGCCACCGCGGGCAGGTATCCGACGATCGAGGCCAGTAGGATCAGTCCGGGAATCAACCACAGCTCGACGCCTTGGAAGTCCAGCATGCTTAGCGGTAGATTGACCTTCTCGGCGATCCAGGGACCGGCGATCGCCAACAGCCCGTGGCCCAGGCTGAGACCCAGCAGGCCTCCGCCCAACGACAGCAGAATCGATTCCAGCAGGATCACCATCATCACCGTGCTCCGCTGCGCGCCCAGCGCACGCATGATGGCAATCTCGTGACGGCGGTCGTTCATCGAGTTGTAGATGCTCACCATGATGCCGATGCCGGCCACCAGCACGATCATCACGGCAAACACGAGGAGCACGACTTCGATGTTGCCGATGACCACTTCGAAAAGTCGCGAGATCTCTTCCGAAGGGATGGCCGCCTGGGCCTCTTTCCGCTTGTTGATGTCGGCCTTCAAGATGCGCGTCTGCGACTCCTCGCGCGTGCACACCAACACCGCGCTGACCTGCTTCTGGCTGTCGGGAATCACGGCGTTGTGCTCGTCGTGCTCGCCGTGATGTTCCTCCGGCTTTTCCTCGGGCTTGGCCGCCGACGCGGTCTTTGCGTTTTTCTCGGCCTGTGCCGCGGGGTCTTTCTCGCCTTTGTCATCGTGCTTCGCCCCAGGCTTGTCGTCGTTCTCCTGCAGGGCCGTTCCTACCTTGCCGGCGTGGCCGCCGACGCGGTAAAAGCCTTCGATGTTGACGAACAGGGCGTTGTCGTTGGGCGTGCCGGTGGGCTTCAAGATGCCCACCACGGTGAAGGCCCCGTGCTTGTCGTCGCTCTTGGCGCCGGCCTCATGCGTGGGCCGGAACGTGTCGCCCAGTTTCAGCCCGAGTTGCCGGGCCGCGGAGGCGCCGGCCACGCTGTCGAAGTAGTCGTTCCTGCCGAAGTTGTGGCCCTCGGCGAATTCGTAGACCTTGACGTCTTTCTTGTTGCGGTTCTCGTACGTCAGTTCGAACATATCCGGCGTGGTGCCGACCACACGCTTGTCCTGATAGGTATCGCCCAGGCAGACTGGCACCGCCATCCGCACCTTGCCCAGGGCGACGTTTTCACTACGGTTCAGCTCCTGGTAAACGCTGTAGGGCAGCGTGGTGATCGGCTGGCCGACATAGAACACGTTGGTGAGCACCAGGTCCAGGTTGCTGCCCTTGGGCGGACCGACGATCAGGTCGTAGCCCTCGCCGCCACGGTGGAAGGCCTGCTGCACGACGCTATAGATCACCAGCACGGCAACCACGAGCATCACGCCCAGGGCCATGGAGATGGCCGTCAGCAGCGAGGCCAGCGACCGTTGTTGAATGCTACGCCAGGCGATTTTCCAGAGACTCATAGTGGGTAAAGAAGGTCTTAGATCTTAGGTTTTAGTTCTAAGGACTGACGCAGAAATAAGTCTCGCGTTTCGCTCCGCGAAAGTAGCGCAACTTTCGCGGAGCGAAAGGCGACAATACGACAGTTATTGATTCGCCGGTCCTAAGCTCTATTCTTCCCCACGCGGTTGAACTCCTCCAGCCGTTCGACACGATCAAACTGCTGGGCCACTTGCGGGGCGTGGGTGACCAGCACGAGCGAAACTCTCTCTTCGCGGCAGGTCTCGCTCAAGAGGTCGAGGATCTGTTGTTGATGGCCCGAATCGACGTTGGCCGTGGGTTCGTCGGCCAGCAGCAGCTTGGGGCGATTGGCCAGTGCCCGGGCGACGGCCACGCGCTGTTGCTCGCCCACGGAAAGCTGTGTCGGCTTGTGCGACATACGGTGCCCCAGGCCTACGCGTTCCAAGAGCTTCACGGCCCGCTGGCGGTCGACGTGCGGCGAGGCCAGGTCCAGCCTGCCGGCCAGCTTCTCGATCAACGGCAGCCCGGAGCAGAGGTCCAGCAGCACGCTTGCCAGGGGGGCGAGCGGTCCAGCGTTCTCGCTGGGCAGCCGGGCGAAGCGCATGGCCAGCATGACGTTTTCCAGGGCCGAGAAGCCGCGGAGCAGGTTGAAGGTCTGGAAGACGTAGCCGATGTGCTCCGCCCGGAAGCGGTCGCATTCAGCTTCTGGCATGAGGGTGATGTCCCAGTCGTTGATCCGCACTTTGCCCTCATCGGGGCGGGTGATGCCGGCGATCACGTGTAGCAGCGTCGTCTTGCCGCAGCCGCTTTTGCCCACGAGCACCATCTGCTCGCCCGGGGCGACATGGAATTCTTCAATGTCGAGAATCGGCAGGGGCGAGCCATCAGGCTCGGTAAACGACTTTTTTACGTCTCGAAGCAGCAGCATGAGCGGGGGAGCAAAATCTGGCCTCGCCACGTCGGGCGGGGGATCGTTCGTAATACAAATCGGAGTTAAATGGCAAGAAAGGGATTATCCCCTATTTTTACGCAGGCCGCCAGGGTTTGGTTCAAGGGGACCCTACCTTCGTCGCAACATCTGCCGGGCGATTTCGCGTTTGGCCTCGGCCGATTTCATGGCCTGCCGCTTGTCGTGTTTGGCCTTGCCCTTGCAAAGTCCCAAGAGCAGCTTGGCCGTGCCCTCCTTGAAATAGAGCCGCAACGGCACCAGGGTGAGGCCCTTTTCCATCGCCCGGTCCGCAAATCGCTTGATTTCGCGGCGGTGCAGCAACAGCTTCCGCGGCCGTTTAGGGCGATGGTTGAACTGGTTGGCATCGATGTATTCCGGAATGTCGCAGCCGATCAGCCAGACTTCATTATCTTTGACGCGAGCGTAGGCCTCTTCTAACGAAATCCGCCCTTCGCGAAGGCTCTTTACCTCGCTGCCCTGCAGGATCACACCGCACTCCAACGCGTCGAGCACCTGATAGTTGAACAGGGCCTTGCGGTTCTCGCTGATCACCCGCTCGTTGGAGTCGTGGTCAGCTTTTTTCTTCGAGGATTTTGCCATGTTCGCCAGACGCCAATTGCTATTCCGTCAAATCTCGATTCGTGGATAATTCCGGGTCCAATTCCGTAGCGTGGATTTCAGTCCATCCTACGAGGCGTTATTGTATTCATTCCACCACAGTTCGCCCATGCCGTACGGCCAGTTATCCGCCGAATCGCAATCGCCGGCAGTCGAAACCTTCCTGCTGGGGCAGATTCCCTACCTGCGCTGCCTGGAATTCCAACAGCGCCTGTTGGAACAGGTCTCCCGCCGCGACGACGGCCAAGTTATCGTGCTTATGTGCGAACACCCCGAGATCATCACTATCGGCCGCGGCGGCCGGCCATCGCAAATAATCGGCAGTGGCCGCGCGCTCCGCGCCCGCCAGATCGAGACACACTGGACGAACCGGGGTGGTGGCTGCCTGGTACACTGCCCAGGACAGCTTGCTATTTACCCTATTTTACCACTTCGCTGGCACGGTTTCACCCTCGGCGAGTATCTCGGGCGATTTCAGGCCGCCTTGGCAGAGACGCTGAGCGAGTTGGGCGTGCAAATCCAGCCGCGGCCGGTCCGGTATGGCGTTTGGGGGCGGACAGGCCAGATCGCCGCCTTGGGCGTGGCGGTTCGCGATTGGGTTACGTGGCAGGGGGCTTACTTGAACGTCTCACCCGCCTTGGGCCTCTTTCGACTGGTCCAGAGCGATCCGCTCGACCCTACGCCAATGGGCAGTATCGCCGCCGAGCGCTGCGGCGTAGTGCGGATGGCCACCGTGCGGGCGGTACTGGTGCGACATCTCACCGAGGCCTTCGGCTGCGACCGCTACCACCTCTATACCGGGCATCCGTGGTTGACGTGAGTTCCCCTTCACGGCCTCCGCTTGTACAATTTGCAATTCGCACAAGCAAAATTGCCAACCAAAGATTTACAGAAAAATGGTGGACAGAAAAATATAAATCCTCTGTCTTTATGCAACTGTTTTTCTGTCCCCTCATTTTTCTGTCGATCATTTCTCATGCCCGAATCGCCTCCCCTGCCTCGCTGGCTGAAACGCAACGTGCCCAAGGGCAACGCTAATCACTTTACGGCCCGGCTTATCGACGAACTCAAGCTGCAGACCGTGTGCGATCATGCGAAATGCCCCAATCGCATGGAATGCTACGCCCACAAGACGGCGACCTTCATGATTCTGGGCGACACGTGTACGCGGGCCTGCCGTTTTTGCAGCGTGGCCAAGGGCCGGCCGCAGCCGCCCGATCCCGACGAGCCACGGCGCGTGGCCGAGGCGGTGGTCCGCCTGGGCTTGAAACACGTCGTGGTGACCTGCGTCACGCGCGACGACCTGCCCGACGGCGGCGCGGCGCATTACGTGCGAACCATCGAAGCCATCCGCGCGGCGACCGCGGCCGTGGTCGAGGTCTTGCCGTCGGATTTCAACGGCAATCTCGCCGCGCTGGATCGGGTCATCGAGGCCGCTCCGGAGGTCTACAACCACAACACCGAGACGGTGCCGCGGCTCTATCGATCCATCCGCGGTCCGCGCTCGAAGTATCCCTGGACGCTGGCCATGTTCCGCCGCATCGCTCAACGGAATGCGGGTATCAAGCTCAAGTCGGGTCTGATGCTGGGCATCGGCGAAACAGCCGAGGAACTGCTCGATACGCTCGTCGACCTGCACGACGCCGGCGTGCGGATGCTCACGCTCGGGCAGTACCTGCAGCCTTCGCTGAAGCAGATGGCCGTGGTCCGCTACCTGCCTGTCGAGGAGTTCGATCACTGGGGCAAAGTGGCCCGCCAGATCGGTTTCACGCAAGTTGCCAGCGGGCCGTTCGTGCGATCGAGTTACCACGCCCGCGACATGGTGGAAATCGGAACCTAGCGGTCAACCGTGGCGCCGACCCACGAAAGAACATCAGAGCCAGCCATGTCGCGAATCGAACTTTGCCTGCCGGAACTCGGTCTCGACGATCAGCCGATCACGCTGAGCATGTGGCTGGTTCCGCGCGGTGCCCGCGTGGCTGCCGGCGAGCGCGTGGTGGAGGTGCTGGCGGGCCCGGCGACAGTCGATTTGCCCTCGCCGGCCGATGGCGTGCTCGTCAAGCGACTGGTCGACGAAGACGAGCCCATCGTCGTGGGGCAGCCGCTGGCAGTCATCGAGATGCCGCTCTAAGGCCTGGAAAGGCCCTTCTATCGTGGTTCCTATATTCCGAGAAGAGCCGGACTGTGCCGTTGGGCAGCGGCATAGCCAGTTGACGGCGGCCAAGCCGGGGGCGAGGAGGATTAGAGGCCGTTGGTCCAAGCGGAGGTGCGATTCCCCGCGAATGGTTCTCAACCGCCATGCTTATCTGCCGCGGGCGAAATGTGCAGGGTTGATTGCTGCGAGAATGTCTCTTTGTCGGGATCGCCCACACCCGCTGTCCAGCGATCGCTGGAATCTTCCGCCATGCATCAAGGAGACTGAAGAGCGTCCTTGAAGTTTCCCCGCTGAGTGGGGCCGTAGGCTGGACCGTTTGGGCGACTATGGGCGGTCTCGACTTTTGAGACATGGGAGATGCCGTAGGCGTGCTCCAGGTAATGGACCCTTTTCAACCTCCGAGCCGCCTCGACCACGTCGACCTGCTTGACAAAATCGAGCCGCTTCTCGCCTAGCCAAGCGAAGAAGCCCGGCGTGGCATCCAGTTCGTCCTCTGGTTCGTCAGCCAACTCGCTCAGCCATTCCGCTAACTCTGCGCCGTTGTTGCCAAGTCGTAGGAAATCGAGAAACCGTTGTGTCATTTCGTTCATCTGAGAACTCCGGAGTTTGTCAACCATACTTTGCCGGATTGAGTTGTCAATTCGCCTACGATCCGAAACACAAAGCTAACATGCACCTAACAAAACACTCGCCGGCTGCCTTGGACGAGATCGAATGCCACGTCGGCGGCCACGAGTTCTACGCCGGCTTTGCGGCCTAAATCGCCGAGATAGCAGTCGGGCATAGGTCCGATAATGGGCTGAATGGTCTGTCGCCCTGTCTGCTGTTCGGTGTCTACGCCAGCCTGGTGCTTTACGGGCGGGCCGCTTATTTCATGTACAGACGATATTCGAAGAAGCATGTCTTGCCGACGGATGCGGTTCAATTGCAGTAGCGGAACAGCCGGGGTAATAAGCTGCTCACGAGCGCAATCCAGTACGGCTATACCCATCATATATAACGGCCTATTTTGCTAACTTCTGCTTTACTGGGGGCGGCGAGGATTGTGAGCTTTGCAAGGTAAATCCGAACTTCGATTCTAAATATACTGCTGTATTTCGGCTTGCGGCAATCGCCCCTTGCGAAGCTTCTTGTGGAAAAAAACCCTTGGCGTCGTTGACCCCCGCCTGAGATCCTTCTCAGGAAGAGACTTAGTGCAAAACGCGGGCCAGAGAAGAAACAGAAAGCTTGATTGCAGACGGAAAATTCTGCTACAATGGGTCCAGTCTAACAAATCCTCTTCCACCGAATGCACGGGCAGTCCCCCGGCTTTTGGGGAAACCTTGTTGAAAGAAAGGGTGAACTATGTTGCGACGAATCGTATTTTTGGCTGGACTGATCGTGGTCTTGGCAGCGATGGCCGTTCCAGCATCAGCCCAACCTGGGCCTGGAGGGCCTGGGGGCGGCGGGATGTTTGGCGGCGGATCGGGCGCCATGCTGTTGGGAATTCCTGAGGTGCAAACGGAATTGGGTCTTGCTTCCGACCAGAAGACCGAGGTTACCACGTTGCTCACGGAGGCTCGCGAGAAGATGCGATCCTCGTTCGGACAGGTCAATTTCCAGGAACTGCAAAATCTGAGCCAGGAAGAACGTCAGAAGCGTTTCGAGGAGATGCGCAAGAAGGCCGAAGAGGCCAACAAAGGGCTCGACGAGAAAATTACCAAGATCCTGAAGCCCGAGCAGTCCACGCGTTTCAAGCAGTTGCAGTTGCAACGGCAGGGCGCCAGGGCGCTGACTACCGCGGATGTGATCGCAAGACTCAAGATCAGCGACGCCCAGGAGACGAAGATCAAGAAGATCCTGGCGGATGCGCGTCCCACGGGCGGCCGGGCTGCTTTCGACCCAAATCAAACCGCCGAGGAGCGGCAGGCCAATATGAAGAAGATGCGGGAGCAGATGGAAAAGGCCCAAAAAGAATGCTTTGCCCAGTTGAGCGACGATCAAATGCTCGACTGGACGAACATGTGCGGCAAGACCTTCAAGTTCCCCGAGTTCCAGGGCCGCGGCCGGGGGAATCGGCCCGCCCAGCAATAAGCTAGGCCTTCGAGAACAAGAAAAATCAAGAGCCGCCGGAAGAATATTCCGGCGGCTCTCCTTGTTTCACGCGCGGTGGCGTTAGCTACGAAAACCAGAGATAAGTTCTCAGGCGTTGTCCGCCGGCTTCTTCCTCTTCCCACGGGTGGGCCGCGACTTGGCGGCGGCGTCGTCGTAGGCCTTCTTGCCCGTGATTACCACGGAGTCATCTTCGGCGGTCTTGCCATCAGGCACCTTCACCTCGGCGGCCTTGATGAGGGCTTCCCAACGGGCCTTGATCCTCGTTCCGGCCTTGTCCTTGTCCGCGCCTTCGGGGAGTTTGGCGAGGGCCGTTGCCGAGTAAACCGAATACTTGAGGGTGGCGTTCTCATCGGCCAACTTGAAATCTTCCCACTTCAGCATAAAGCCGCCACGCTTCTTCTTGGGGGTATCGTCTTTCTTGTCTTGAGCATACACGCTGCCCGACACAATCCCGGCCACAAGCAAACCGGCCAACAGGGTCCACAACTTCATAGATCATCTCCTAGCAAATAAGAGGGGTACTTGCCTGCCCGCCCAGGTACATCCCAGATGCGTCGACAGGATCGGTTAGCCCATTAAACCCCAGTAGCAGGCCCAAGTTTCGGTCAGCCGCGATTTTTTTACTCTTCCCGGCGGCCGGAAGGGCCTGTCTTGGCAGCCGTCTTGCCTTTTTCGACCTTCAAACATTCGGCGGCCGTGATAATTCCATCGTGATTGAGGTCATAACGAGCGAACTCGGCAAGCTTTTCCGGAGTCCAATCATCGGTGAATTGGGCCATCGTGATTTGCCCGTCGCCGTTCTTGTCCTTTTCCAGGAACCAATCGGGGAGTCCTTTGGGCAATCGCTCGCGCCCGGTGGGAAAACGGTTCAACTTCTTTACCACTGGTTTGCCTTCCGTGGTCGAGGTGCTCCCTGGCGGCGGAGTGGAAGCTTGGGTGGCCACCCCCGGCGCAGGTGTAGATGTACCCGTGGGCGGAGAAGGTGGTGCAGGGCCGAAGGCCGGCGGCACTGCCGAACTAGGGCTAGCCGGGGCAGGAGGACCCGCAACGGCCGGCATTGGTGGTCGGCTTGCGGGGAATCCGCCCGACGAAGGGGGAGGCGGAGGGCCGAACCCCATGCCAGTCGGCGAGGTCAACCCCGAACTTGATGGCGGACCACTAGAACTGGGTGACCCAGATCCGCCCTTGCTAGCGCCCCCGCCACGATAGTAGGCCTCGTAACCTTGCAAGATTTCCGAGATCGCGATGGGGTAGTGCGGCTCTTTACCGATCTTTTCGAAAATCCGGTCAAGCATACTCTTAGCCCCCGGATCACTGGCCTCGTCAGCGTCGATCATGCCGTTATGGTTGGTGTCGAGTCCTTTAAGAAAGCCTTCTGTGCGAGAAATGCGCTGGGCGACATCGTCGCCCGGCGGGGAGCGATTTTCGTCGCGTCCGCCGCGCGAGAACGATCCCGGACCGGCATCGCCACCGCCCCGGGGGCCACGTCCAAAATCGCCACGGCGTCTCTGTCCGTACGCAAACTGGCAAAGCGAGAGGATTAGGATTACAATAGAAATTCTGGCGGCCGATGACATCGTGATCTACCCCCGATTCGGGATGACTGGAATCTGCATCTCTCATTTTAACCCCGCCGGGACCGATTTGCATCGGAAAAAATCGAGACTATTTCCTCTTGGCGGGGTTTATCAAGAGTGGTTGCTATATATTTGGTGTGATAGGCGGTGTATTCCATGGACGTGGGCGAGATGCTTTTTCGCAAAGGGCTGTTGGATGCCAAGCAGCTCGAACAGGCGCGCGCCGCCCAAACTGACGGCATGCGGCTCGATCAGGCGGCCGTGCAACTCGGCCTCCTCAGCGAGGAAACGGCCTTGCGGGCACTGGCCAACGAGGTAGGGCTGGAGTTCGTCGACTTGGTCGATGCCGAGATCGACCTCGGCCTTTTGAAAGATTTCCCTTCGCGCTTCGTGCATCGCGAATCGCTCTTCCCCATCCGCCGCAACAACGGCTGCCTCGTCGTCGCCACCAGCGATCCGTTCAACTTGTACCCCCTGGACGAGTTGAGCGTGGCCACAGGCTTGACGGTGGTGCCCGTTCTGGCCAGCCGCGAGCAGATCGCCAAGCGGATCAAGACGCACTTGGGCGTGGGCAGCGAAACGATCGACGGCCTCTTGGCCCAGACCGACGACCGCATCGAACTCGACGAGCCCATTGATACCGACTCCGAACTCTCGGCGGAGGCCCAGGAACCCTCGGTGGTGCGGCTGGTCAACGAGATCCTGCTGGAGGCGATCGATCTGCGGGCCAGCGACGTTCACATCGAGACGCAGCAGTCGGGTCTGCGCGTGCGCTATCGTATCGACGGCGTTTTGCACGTACAGCCCATGCCACCGGAGATCCACCGCTTTCAGTCGGCCATCATCAGCCGCTTGAAAATCATGTCGCGGCTGAACATTGCCGAGCGGCGTTTGCCGCAGGACGGCCGCATCCAGCTCCGCACGGGCGGGCGCGAGGTCGATATCCGCGTCTCCGTGATCCCCATGATCCACGGCGAAGGGATCGTCATGCGATTGTTGGACAAGGGGGCCATGGAATTCAAGCTCGGCAAGCTGGGCATGGAACCGAATCTTTACGCCAAGTTCCGCGAGTTGATCCAGTTGCCGCACGGGATCATCCTGGTCACCGGGCCCACCGGTTCCGGCAAGAGCACCACACTGTACAGCGCGCTGTTGGAGATCAAGAACGACGAGACCAAGATCATCACCACCGAGGACCCGGTGGAATACCAGTTGGACGGCATCAACCAGATCCAGGTGCATACCAAGATTGGCTTGACGTTCGGCAATTCGCTACGGAGCATTTTGCGTCACGACCCGGACATCATCCTTGTGGGCGAAATCCGCGACCTGGAGACGGCGGAGAACGCCATCCAGGCCTCACTCACGGGGCACTTGGTCTTCAGCACGCTGCACACCAACGACGCCGCCGGCGCCTATACGCGCTTGGTCGACATGGGCCTGGAGCCCTTCCTGGTTTCCAGCACGGTGGAGGCCGTCATGGCCCAGCGGCTGGTCCGCACGCTGTGCAAACACTGCAAGCAGCCTTACCATCCGGCCTGCGATGAGCTGCCCTCCGACTTTCCCCGCGATGCCTTGAGCGGCAAGCCGCTGTACCGGGCTGTGGGCTGCCGCGAATGCCGCCAGGTTGGCTATCGCGGCCGAGTGGGCTTGTATGAATTGCTGATCACCACCGAAGAGATTCGGCATTTGTCCAACGAGCGGGTCAGCAGTTGGGCCATCCAGGAGTCGGCCGTCCGCAACGGCATGCGCACGCTCCGCGACGACGGCTGGGTGAAGGTTTTGGACGGGCGGACCACGATCGACGAAGTCATGCGCGTGACCAAGGGGAAAATTGAGGCCTAGTTCCCATGCCCGAGTTCAATTACACAGCCCGCGATCAGGCCGGCCAGATGGTGACCGGCACGATCACGGCGGCCAGCAGCCGCGAGGCAGCAACCGCCTTGGCCGGGCGGATGGTTTTTCCGCTTACGGTCGCGGACGCGGGTGTGGGGGTCGAGTTCTCCCGTGTCCATCGCGTGCCTGCCACGATGCTCTCGATGGCCTACGGCCAGATGGCCGATCTGCTCCGTAGCGGCGTGCCCTTGTTGCGGGCCATCGACGTCGTGGAAAAGCAGACCTCGCATGCCGGACTCAAGGCGATCCTGGTGGAGATTCATCGCCGCGTGGAAGACGGTAGCACGCTAGCGGATGCCATGGCGCGATTCGAGAAGGTGCTGGGCGAGATGGCCGTGAGCATGGTCCGTGCCGGTGGCGAGGGCGGCTTCCTGGAAGACGCCTTGAGCCGTGTCGCCCAGTTTACCGAGACGCAGGACGACCTCAAAAAACGCACGATGGGGGCCATCGCCTATCCGGCCTTTCTGGCCGTGGTGGGCACGATCATCGTCGTGGTCCTGGTCGTCTTTTTCGTGCCGAAATTCGCCGATCTGTTCCAACAATTGCGAGACAAGGGCGAACTGCCCGCGGTCACCGAATGGCTTTTGAACACGAGCGCCTTCATGCGCCGTTGGGGGGTCGTGCTGTTGGCCGGGCTGATAGGCGGGGGCTGGTGGCTGCGGCGCTGGCTGCAAACCGACGCGGGGCGCTGGTGGGCCGACCGCTGGCGGATCCGGCTGCCGCTGGTAGGCCCGGTCTTCCTCGGCCTGGCGGTGGCCCGTTTCTGTCGCGTGTTCGGCACGCTCCTGCACAACGGCGTGCCCATCCTCCGCTCCTTGGAAATCTCTCAGGGGGCGGCGGGCAACCGCGTACTGGCCGCGGCCATCAGCCACGCCACCGAGAATATCTCGGCGGGTCAGTCGTTGGCCGGGCCGCTGGGCGCTAGCGGCCAGTTCCCGCCGGTGGTGGTGGAAATGATCGCCGTGGCCGAACAGGCCAACAACCTGGAAACGGTGTTGCTTTCCGTGGCCGACTCCTTGGAACGCACCACGTGGCGGCGGCTGGACCTCACCGTGCGGCTGATCGAGCCGATGATGTTGTTGATGCTGGCGGCCGTCATCCTGGTGCTGGTCATCGCCCTGTTGCTACCCGTGATCAAGATGAGCCAAACCGTGTAACGCGGGAAGGGGAGAAAGGGAGAAGGGGGGAAGGGGAGAAAGGGATGCCAAACAAGATTACTAGACATACCGAATTGGACGTTTACAAGAAGGCGTTCGACGTCGCTATGGAAATCTTCGAGTTGTCGAAGAAGTTTCCTAAAGAAGAGATTTATTCAATGACGGATCAGATCCGACCCTCATCGCGTTCGGTGTGCGCAAACCTGGCGGAGGGATGGCGCAAGCGACGCTACGAGGCCGCCTTCTCGGCCAAACTGTCCGATTCCGAGTCGGAGGCGGCCGAAACGCAAGTCTGGCTCCAGTTCGCTGTAAGATGTGATTATGTTGAGCGCGAACGTGCAGCCTGCCTATACCAGCACTACGATGAGATACTTGCCATGCTCGTAGAGATGATCAACCACCCGGAACCCTGGCTATTGCCCGGCAGGCGTAGCAGCGGTCTCCGCTAACAGCTCCCTTTCTCCCTTTCCCCCTTTCTCCCTTTCTCCCTTTCTCCCCTTCACCCCTTCACCCTTTCTCAGATACTAAGTTCTAAACCGGAGATTACCCATGAAACGCCCCCCGTCGCGCCGCGATCGCGGCTTTACCCTCATTGAAGTGCTGCTGGTGCTGGTGATCCTCGTGGTCCTGGCATCGCTGGCAACCGTGAACATTCTCTCGTCCCAAAGAAAGGCCAAAATCAACTCTGCCAAAGTGCAGGTCGAACTTCTCGACAAGGCCTTGCAAACCTACTACCTGGACGTTGGCACCTTCCCCTCGCAGTCGGTGGGCTTGCAGGCCTTACGGGTCGAACCGCCCGATGCGCAGGGATCGAACAAGTGGGCGGGTCCCTATCTCGACAGGGAAATCCCGAAGGATCCCTGGGACAAGCCTTATGAGTACATGTATCCGCCCCGCATGAACCGCGACAAGCCGGACATTTCCACGGTAAGCCCTGACAACCAGGTTATCGGCAATTGGAGCGAGGAGATAAAATAGTGACGCAATCCGGGGCGAGAATGGAATCGCGTCTTCGCAGCGCCGTCGCAGCGCGGGGGCGCCCGCGCCGCGCGTTCACCTTGACGGAACTACTGCTGACGCTGGCCATCGTGGTCATTGTCTCCGGGGCGGCTTGGATGGGCGTGCAGCGGCCACTGATCCGCCAGCGTCTGCGCTCGGCCAGCGATGCCGTGCGCGCGGATTGGTGCGAGGCCCGCAACGATGCCATGAAATCGGGACGCACCTACATGTTCCGCTATATGGTGCATGGCGACCGTTACCACGTCGGGCCACAGGAGGCGGCGGAGCACGAGGATTCGTCCGCGTCGGCACGACCTTCGGCAAACGACGACGATAGTCTGGGTGACGAGCCCTTGCCACCGCCGCTGGACAAGAAGCTGCCGCACGGTATCCGTTTCCTGCCGGCCGACGGCGGCGGTGCGCTGGCCGCGCTGGGCGATACCGCCAGCACGCAAGCGGCCGAAAGCGGCGATAACTGGTCCGATCCCATCTATTTTTATTCCGACGGGTCCACCTCCGATGCGCGGCTGCTGCTTGCCGCCGACAAACATACGGCCATGCGACTGGTGTTGCGAGGAGTTACCGGAACGGCGACCGCGGATGACAACGTGACGGACACCGAAGCGAAACCCGACACAGCAGCAAAAGGCACGCGATGAGCTCCTTCGGCCGGGGAACTGTGGAACTCGATAGTCTGATGCAAACGCGTCGGATGTTTCGGCGGTATCTTCGTCCCGAAGGGACGTTTGAGAATAGCCCAGCGATTTATCGCTGGGTAGACGGTCGTGCAACGAATGATGTAGTCCCGGAGGGACGATTGAGATTAGATTCCGCCGGAGATTTCAATCGTCCCTCCGGGACTAAGGAAGCCTGTATACTGTCCGCCTTCCCAGCAGTGAACTGCTGGGCTATTCTCATGTGCCCCTCCGGGGCAGAAACTCGGCGGCGAACAGCCGCTCGTCGTTTTCAACCACATTGCCGGGCGCCCCGGGCTATTTCCTGTCGCCGCTCCGGGGCTAAGCCGTCCCGGACCTCCCGTTCCGCCTTTACCTTGCTGGAGGTGATCCTGGCCCTTGCGATCCTGGCCGGGGCGATCGCCGTCTTGGGCGAGATCAGCCGCCTGGCCCTGCAAAACGCCACCGCCGCGCGGGATCTTTCCCGGGCACAAATCCTGGCCGAGAGCAAGCTGGCAGAAATCCAGTCGGGCATGATCTCGGCCCAAGCGGTCGAGGAGACGGCCTTCGACACCTCCAGCGATTCGGCCGATCCGGCCGATCCCGGCTGGCTTTATTCGATCAGCACGCAATCGACCGACGAGGACGGACTGATCTCCGTCCGCGTGACGGTCACGCGCGACGAGCCGGCCAGCCAGCACCCGGTGAAGTACTCGCTGGTGCGCTGGATGAAGGACCCCAACTACACCTACACGCCGCCCACTTCGGATACGAGCAGCACGAGCAGTTCTTCCACCTCATCGGGAGCAGGGGGATCATAACATGAATCGTCGCGCCTTTACGCTTTTGGAAGTCATTTTGGCCCTGGCCCTGGCCGTAGTCGTGCTGGGGCTGGTGGGCGTCGGCATCCATGTCCACCTGACGGTGGCCGCCAAGAGCAACGAGCAGGTCCAGGAGGCCCAGCTTGCGCGGGAGGTACTGAAACGCATTGCCGACGACCTCCGCAATGCGGTCCCCTTCCAGCCCCCGCCCCCGTCGTCCGGCGATTCCGGGCAAACAAGCTCCTCGGGCACATCCGGCCAATCTGGTTCCTCAAGCTCGTCCAGCCAGGCCAGTTCCTCGGGAACCTCGAGTTCCAGCAGCAGTAACAGCAGCACGACGCCGCTTTCCGGCGGGCTTTATGGCACGGCCCAGGCGATCCAGATTGAGACCGTACGGCGGCCGAAGGCCACTCTCGCGTCAATGCAGACGGCGGCCAACGACCCCAGCCAGCCCGTGCAACTCAGCAACATTCGCGTCGTATCCTACGGCCTGGGAGCGCCGGTCACCGTCGACCTGTCGCAGCAGACTCCCTCATCGCCGGGGGGCACCGGCCTCTACCGCCACGAGCAGGACAGGGCGGAGTTCGTCTATGCCTCGCAAAACGGCCAAAACGATGAAGGCGACCCCGTGAAGGACCTGTTCGCCCCGGAAGTGGTCGATTTCCAGATCACCTATTACGGCGGCACAGCCGGCACGTCGAGCACGGCCACGTCCGGCGGCACATCCAGCGGCAGTTCGTCCAGCAGCGGCACTGCGAACAACGGCACAACCACCGGCGGCACGACCAGCACCGACACAACCACCAATGGCACGACGAACGAGATCCAGTGGGATTCGACGCAGGAGGGCATGTTGCCGGTCGCCGTGAAGATTTCGATTTCCCTTCGCCGCGACGAGGCGAAATCGATCTTCAGTATGTTCAGCGGTGAAAAGCGTGCGCCCGTGGTCTACTCGATGCTCGTGGACTTGCCCAATGCGGGTGTTGAATCGAGCCAGTCCCTCCAGCAGGCAGTCGATACGACGTCGAAGCCCTACGAGGCGGAATCCGGCAGTGCTGGAGACCGCGGTCGCGGTGGCGGCGGCAAGGGCGGAAAAGGCGGCGCGAAGGGTGAAGGAAAGAAAGGCGAAGGCAAAGGCAAAGGCAAGAAAGGCGAAGGCAAAGGCAAGAAAGGCGAAGGCAAGAAGGGACGCGGCGAGAAAGGCGAAGGCAAGGGCGGCGAAGGCCGCCGCGGAGAAGGCAAGGGCGGCGAGCGGGGTGGCGGCGAACGTGGCAGCGGTGGACGTGGCGGACGCGGTGGACGGGGTGGACGTGGCGGACGCGGCGGGGGTGGACGCGGCGGGGGTGGCGGCGGACAAGGCGGGGGTGGCGGCGGACAAGG